>Ga0207695_10000160_pt1 | contig 200410 bp, 159 predicted proteins | sample KBSC54metaG_FD_184354 | JGI IMG/M metagenome (GOLD analysis project Ga0207695, IMG submission 184354) | Corn rhizosphere microbial communities from Kellogg Biological Station, Michigan, USA - KBS C5-4 metaG (SPAdes) (version 2) | ecosystem: Host-associated > Plants > Roots > Rhizosphere >...
TAAAGGTTGATCCGACGTTCGATCCGCCATCGGAAATGGGCGAAAGCACCGGAGCCGTGTTGGGCTGGCGCACAGTGAAAGTGCGGACATAATCGCCGCCGGGAAGGCCGTTATTGTCGCCATCAAGGCTGTTGCCCGACAGATCGTGAATCGCCGCGCCACCGGAGCCATGGACGGTCAGGCGATAAGTCCCTACCGGCATTGACGCAAGCGGTGTAAGCGTCACTTGCTCGGCCCCGTCGTAGCTGATACTGAGCGGAATGATGTCGTCATCGGGTGTTCCATACACTCCATCCGGGCCCGGCGAGCGCAGGTCGTAGTTGGCCGACGCGAGCGCATCGACCGGGTTGATTGGCTCAGAGAAGGTCAGGCCAAAGGCGGTAATGGGTGTGGTAATGAAAGTACCCGATGCAACGCCGGATGGAGTCGTGGCCAGGATGGTCGGGCCGCTAACATCAGAGCTCGATCCACGAAATTCGAATACGCCCATGTCGGTAACGCCAGGGGCAAGCGAATAGAGGATCGAATCGGCGTTAGTAAGTGACGTACTTCCAGAGATTGTTGCAATTCGGCTGGTCAGGCTGTCGCCTCGGAACAGGCCAATGACCGGATTGAGCAATGTATTGCCCGAACCATAGTCGAAGCGGATCTGTCCATTGGGAAAAAGCGTTATTGAGAAATTGACTGGGCTGTTATCCGGCAGATGTGTAGCCGCCCACCGGATGGTTACCTGCGAGCCAGAAGAGCTGACATAAATGTCGTCATTGCCGACGTAGGTGGCGAGGTTATCCCACAGGGCGGCAATTCGCGGATACAGGTTGATATGCGACGGGATTGTCGAAGTGTCGCCCGTGTTCGTTCCAAACTGGATAAAGCCGTTGGCGTCAACGTAGGCAACGGTGTAGGTCTGGCCAAAGAACGGGAAAGCGAACGGCAGATTCAACGCCCAGTTACTTCCGCCTGAACCATGCCAGCCCTGAGCGGTGCCGGTTGTGGTGAATTGGCTCGGGCCGGCATCGGAGAGGTAGTACTCCGGAGAACCCGTGTTGGCAGTTCCCGGATCATCCTGCCTTGCGGCACCGGTGGCATCAGTCAAAGCGGCATTCCACGAATCGCCGCTATCGATGGCCGGTGAACCCGCTGCAAGGGAGAAGTTGTCGTCCGCGCCGCCATTGTAATTGGAGCCATTGGTCGCGACGCCCAGGATGTTGTCCGCCCCGTCCGGATCGACAAATCTAGGATCGGCAAAGATTGAATCGTTATCTCGGCCAGAGGCAGCTCTCCACGCGGCAAGCGTCGTATAGGTGACGCCGTTGTACAACCCTACCGCGGCATTGGGATCACTGCTGATGAATAGATCGTTGTAATCCAGATCGACGCCGGCCCCGATCGACGCGGTGTAGATGTCGCGACCAGATTGAACGACCAGGATGTTGTTGTAGGCCGTAACTGACGAGACGTTTTCTAGTCGCAGCGCATCGCCTACCGCCTGATAGACGGTGTTATTGAACACGCGATCGAAGCCGCCGCCATGGATCCAGATGCCTTCCTCGGTGTTGGCGTAGACGAGGTTGTCCACTACGAACTGGTTGCTGCCGGTGCCCAGGTCAATGCCGACGGAGTTGGAATAGCTCCTGTTGGATGAAACGATGCTGCTGTCGGCGCTGATGCCAGTGGAATTGGAATAGGTGACGTTGGAGGAAATGGTGCTGCTGCCGCTGTAAATTCCGGTTCCGTTGCCGTAGGCGGTGTTTCCGATGCCTGTGGAGTTGTAAATGGTCAGGCCAACACCTGAATTGGAATAGGCCGTATTTCCAGTGACGAGATTGGCATAGTAGACAAGCATGCCAGTGCTGTTATTGAAAACGGTATTGCCGGACACGAGGGCCGGGTCGCCGGAGGCTGTGCTGGCGAAGTAGACCCAGCCGCCGGTGGAGTTGTTCCAGAGCTTGTTGTTGGTGACCGTCGCACCGCCGGCCTGCATGAACAAACCGTAGTTTCCGGCGTCGTGGAAGCTGTTACCAGTGATGACGGGCCCGTACCCATACATTTCCATGCCGTAGTATTGAACGGCGTTGCTATCAGCCTTGATGCCAAAGATCTCGTTGCCGCTGACCGTAGCCTGATAGTCGTATGAGCCAACATACACGCCGTCAGAATGATTGCCGAAGATGGTGTTGTTGCGGATTGCTACGCCATTGCTCCCCACGGAACTTGGCACATCAATTCCGATGTGACCCCCGGCAATGTCAAGGTTCTCGATGTCTACATTCGATGCGCCGTTGACGGTAATCGTATCGTAATTGATCGAGCCACGATCGATCAAAGCGATGGGCCGGGTCGCGGCAAGATAATGAGCCAGCACGTCAATGTCAGAAATTCCCTTGTTGTAAATCGCCACTTCGTCGAGCAGTCCGGCATAGAAACGGTCACCGGCGCCGGTTGATTGCCCAAGATAATTGGTCGTTCGCGTAACGACGGTCGGCATCGTGACGCCGCCGCTGGCGATCTGAACTCCATTTTTATAGATCACCACGTTGCCGCTGCCGTTACCGGCTGGCGTCATGGTCACGACAAATTGCTGCCAGGTATTGAGCGCAATGGCATTGTTGGCGATGACCGATCCGACCAGAGATGTGCCGTTATAAATCTGGAACATCAGATTGTTGGTGATGCCCGAGCGGCCAAAGACGATGAGGTTACCGGCAGATCCATCGCCCAGTTCGACAAAGAGCTGGTTGTTATTGACGAGAGTCGGATTAGCCCAAAGCTCGAAGGTAAGTCCTTGGGAGAAATCGGCGAATCCCGAGGGCAAAGTCACGTGCCCAGAGACGCCGTCAAAGCTGGCGGCAGTGTTCGAATCTCCGGCCAGCGGTCCGTTCGCGCCAAGTGTCACACCGGATGAATAGGTCGCGTTGTTGGTGCCCGTGAGGTCAACAGCGGTGGTCGCACCAGGCGCCTCGCCCAGGCGGTAGTAGGCTACGGGTTGGCCGGCATCGACGATATCGCGATAGGAGTTCGTTGTCGGCGTGCTGCCAGAGGGGCCAACGATACGCACGCCCGAATCGGAAGCCGGGATGACAATCGTGCGGAACAGGTTGTAGACGCCGGTATCGACGTAGATCGTGTCGCCGGCTGTGAGGGTGTAGTTGTCCAGCAACACCGATATGCTGGCGACCGGATCGCCCGGTGTTTTGCCGCTGTTGGCGTTATTGCCCGGTGCGGTCGAATAGAGATCACCGCCGGTCAAGCTGTCATTCACATAGTAATTCGTACCGGCCGGGGCGATGAAAAATGTACCGTCAGAGTAGGCAGTCAGGCCACCGGAAATGGCGCGAACGATCGCAGTATTGCCATTAGTCACATAGCCGGTGGGATCCCACGCAAAGCTGCCGTGCCCATTTGCATCAGTGGTGGCATTCGTTGTGATGGTATGCCAGGTCTGGCCATTGTCGGTGGAAACATCCAGCTGGGTTGCCGCCGGCACTGCCACGCCTGTGTTTCGGTAAAGCTCAAGGCCGGAAATAATCGCGTTGCTGATTCCAGTATTGACCAATTCCACGTGCAGGCCAGTGCCACCGGTCACGGTAATGGTGTAGGTTTTATCGATGGCTTTATCACGTCCGCCAGCCGCGGCATAGATGTCGAACGCCGGCTGAACGTCTTGGCCATTCAGAAGAATGTTAAAGGTACGCTGATTTGGCCCGTACGATCCATCGTCGGCAAAATTCAGCACGATCGTATACGTTCCATCCGGCACCGGAAGCTGATAAGCCACTTCGTTTCCGGCGCCGTTGGCGGCGTAATCGAAATCCTGATAAACCGACATCGGCGTGGCACCGCTCACCAGGGACATATCGATGGGCGTCGAATAACCGCTGGAATTGTAAGCCACCGTCAAATCAGTATCGGGGAAATAATTCCCAACTGCCCCGCCCCCAGAATTGATGCGAACGACCGGCTGCAGACCGACCCCTCCCATCTGCCAGGTAATATTTGTCGTCTGCCCCGGCTGAAGCTTCTGCAAATCGCCCGGGCTAAGTACCTGCAGCGTCCTGGTCGGATCGACATAAGCGCCCGAGGTATTTCCATATGCACCCTGATCGGCTCGGACGCCGTTATTAGCGGGCTCATTTAGATAAGGCAGCATCGGATCGCCCGCGTCAATCGCGATTGATCCAGGAGCGAGATGGAAGTTATCGTCCGCGCCGTAATCCCCGCCCAAGGACGTCGCAGGATTGGGCGAGAGCACTGAATCATAGAGCGGAATAGTACCGAATGCGGGCCCAGACCACATCAGGCTCAGGCCTCCGCCACCGCCGACGTTGTGATAGTCGATTTCGATCGGCTGCCAGCCGGCGGCGAGCGCGATGGTTCCAGAATGAAGATTATTGTAATCGTAATTCCATTGGTCGATCACTGGAGTGGACGATCCGTTGAGATAGAGGCGGACGCCGTCATCTGACCTTTCGCTGAAGGTATACGTTCCGGCGACAGGGACATCGATATATCCGGTCCATCGGGCCGAGAAAGTCGATGCGGAGATCCCTGGCGCAGGCGGATTGTTGTAGTTAATGTTGTAGAAGTTTGAATCGATTCGCGTGACCGCGGGGGTGCCCGACAGATCAGTGCTGGTGTAGTACGCGGCGTTCAATCCACCGGCCTGGTATCCGCGAATGCCGTCCGCGCCCGCGGGATTTACAAATCCCGGATCGCCAACGTGCGAATGCCGATCCTGTCCAGTGGCATAAGTCAAAGCCTGCTGGTTATTGAAGACGGCGCCGCCCCAGTTCACCATCGCTCCAGATCCTGTCGGATCAAAGAGATTGTAATCGGAATGGGTCCCGCTTTCGGCGGCGTCAGTGAATTCGATGCCAAAGCCGGCGCCATTTTCAAGAATATTGTTCTCGATGGTGATGCCCGATGCGTTGTCCAGGCGAATGTCATCATTTGCTGGCTGCACGATGGTATTGTTCTCGATCGCTCCGCCCGAATTACCTTGCAGCCAGATGCCAAAACGAGTGTTGTCGTAGATAATGTTGTTATTGATCGTGATCCCGCCGCCGCTCGAAATGCCATCAGTATTGTCGTAGATATAATTGCCGGTGATCGTTCCGCCAAACTCAGTCGTGATACCGACGCTATTGAGGTAGACGCGGTTCTGCGTCACCGTCGAGCCTTCATTGTTGATGCCAGTCGAGTTGCGATAGACAGTGTTTCCGGTAAACAGCGTGCCCGAGACTGACGCGCCGGTGGTGTTGTCGTAAACCGTATTGCCGCTGGCGGTGCCGATACCGTTCACTGTAAGGCCGTAGTAGTCGTTGTAGGCGACGTTCCCCGTGACGTTCAGTTTATCGGTGGGAAGGACGGGGTTGATGTTGTAGAACCACATCCCGGTACCGTCGTTGTAGGCGACGTTATTGGTGCCGGTGATGTTCTGCCCTTCGGCGAAGATGGCCGTGTTGGAAGTATTGTATACGGTGTTGCCAATTAGAGTCAGATTACGATCGTTGTTCAGGCTGATGCCGTTCGGATTATTCCACACGACATTGCTGGTCAGAGTGATGTTGGCATTGGTGGTGTCGAAATAGATACCGGTATTTGAGTTGTTGTAGACGTTGCATCCAATGATCGAAACGTTGTTCGAATACGAGCCGTTGGGAACAACGATGCCATTCTGACCCCCGGTCATCGAAAGGTTTTCGAGCGTCAAGCCGCTTGCATTCGAGAGCATGAAAGCTTCGCTTCCGCCACTTGTGCTTTGCCGGTCGAAGACGGCTCCCGCGCCGCTCGGTCCAAGGATGGTCATCCCCTGCTCGGCAGCATTCAAAACGATATTGCTTTGAAGCGGATAGTAGCCGGAGTCGATCTCAATAATGTCGCCCGGCTTAAAGGTGCTGCCATAGGCGGCCAGCAGCGCGCTGAGGCTGGCCATCGGCGAATCGGGGCTCTTACCGGTGTTGGCATCGTTGCCCGGCGCGGTGGTGTAGACATCTCCGGTTTGCGAGCCGTCATTGATGTAGAAGGTCGTTGTGGCCGGCGTGATCAGGAACGGCTGATCGGATGTATCGAAGACGTTGGCAGCGTTGTCGGAAGAGACCTTGACGATCGCGTCGTTGGTGTAGGTGGCCGGCACCTGCCAGTTGTAGATGGCGGAGCCCGTTGAATCGAGCGGGATCCCGCTGGCGATTGGGATGTAGGTCGATCCGCCGTCAATGGAATAAGAAAGCGAAACGGTGGGATTGGCCAGGCCATTGGGGTTCACGTGAGTGAGCGCCAGTGCGCTGAGGATTGGCGAGTTGTTATTGCCGGTCTGCACCAGATCAACGCGGATTCCCTGACCCGCGACCGCCGAGACCGGCAGCGTGACCTCAACTGCCTTGTTCATACCGCCGGCAGCGGCGGCGATGTCGTAATTGGGGACGACGGTTTGGCCATTGATGACAATATTGAAAGTGCGCTGGCCGGGATTGTAGTAAGGCTCGACGAATTCCAGTGTCAGGCGATAGGAGTTGTCGGTGTCGTAGGGAACAGGCAGAAGATAGCTGAGGGTGTTGTTGTAGCTTCCAACGAACGTCGTGTAGACAGAGGCCGGCGCCAGGGCCGTGGTGATCTTCGATAGATCGATGCCGCCGCCGATCGTGTTTGTGGAGGTACTCCCGATGTGATAGGCGTCGGCCAGCCAGGAGCCAACGGCGGTGCTGCTTCCGGCATCAAGCTGAATCACCGAATCCTGCATCGTGAGGCCGGTGGAGCGAATGCTGATTGGTACCGTAACCGGATTATTCACCGCGTCGTAAGCGGTTAACTTTTCCAGGCCGTTGGGCATGAGCACTTGGACGGTGGCGGCATTAGAGGTTGTAGCCTGTGACGTGTTCCCCGTGTAACCAAGATTGATTCGAGCGCCATTGGGAATCGGTTCAGACAAATAAGGGAAGGCCGGATCACCGGCATCGATGGTCGGGCTGCCGGGAATAACGGCAAAGCTGTCATCCAGTCCGTAATTGCCCGGCGCAATACCTGGTTCATTCGAAAGGAAATTGCCAGTCAAAGTCGTCTTGACAAAGCCTGGCCCGGCCCACGCAAGTGATAGACCCGCCCCGCCGCCAAGCTGGTGATAGTCGATTTCAATCGAGTGCAGACCCGCAGTCAGTGCAATCGAGGCGACGTCGGTTTGGTTGCCATTGTAATTCCACTGGCTGATGACCGGCGTTGCGGACCCATCCAGGAAGATCTGAATGCCGTCGTCGGCAACCGCGTAGAAGGTGAAGGTTCCGGTCGTGGGGATATTGATATCCCCCATCCAGCGCGCCGACCACGCATTTCCTGAAATGCCCCCGCCGGGCGAGTTGCTGTTGTTGAAATTCAGACTCGAATCGACGCGCGTGAAGACCGGCGTGCCGGACAGATCGGTGCTGGAATAGTAAGCGCCATTCAGCCCCCCGACGGCGCCAAGTATTCCATCCGTTCCTGCTGGGTTGCTGACGAACTGCGGATCGGCCGTCGAGCTGTGGCGATCCAGATTGAGCTGGTAGTTCCACGATGCGAGAGATGAATAACTGGTCGAACCGATGATGCCAATCGCAGCGCCGCTGGCTAAATCGAAATCGTTGTAGTCGCTGTCAAAGCCGTTCTCGGAATCGATGGAAATGTTGTACGCGTGCACGCCCGGCGTCTTGATATCAAAGATATTGTTCCGCGCGCTGAAATTGGGGTGACTCGCGAGAACCACGGCATCCAGCCCGCTCGATTGAATCACTGTGTTGTTATCGAAAGTCCCGCCCGAGGCGCCGGGTACAAGATAAACGGCCGTGCCATTGTTGTAGATGAGATTGTTTGTGATCGCCCCGTTCCCGGCGGTAATGCCGGTACTATTGTCATAGACATGGTTCCCGGATACGGGGCCGCTGTATTGAGAAGCAATACCAACGCCGTTGTCATACACGTAATTGCCTTCGGCCAAGCCGCTGGTGGCAATGCCGGTTCCATTGAAGTAGACAAAATTGCCGCGAACGTCGGCGCCGCCGTTGATGCCGACCGATGTGTTGCCGTACACCTGGTTGTTCGTGGCAATGGTATTGCCGTTCAAATTTGCGCCATTGTTGTTATTGAAGAGCTGATTGTTAGCGACAGTAATTACCGCCTGGTTGGTCAGCTGGTAGGTGAAGATGCCGACGTAACTGTTGTAGATAACGTTGTTCTCGACGTCGGCGGTTGTATAGCTCTGAACTCCAAGAGCGCCGCTTCCGGAGCTAATGTTGTAGGCGGTGTTCCCAGTTACCACCGCGCCATTGCTGAAGATCCATGCGCCATTATTCGAATCATGAAGGGTGTTATTGGTAAAGACAGCATTGCTTCCATCCAGCTCAAGGCCTGCGTTGCTGAAGTTGTTGTTGTTCAGAGTCGGCGAATTATTGCTGGACGGCAGGTAGACGTTCAGCGATGAGTTGCCATGGATCGTGTCGTTGCTGATCGTGACATTATTTGAGTTGGAACCACTCGAGGCGTAAACGCCGTACTGGCCGCCACTGATGTCCAGGTGATCGAGCGTAATGCCGCTTGCGCCCTGCAGCTCAAATCCGTATGAGCCACTGGCGGTGTTGTTGCGCTGGATCAAAGTCGATTCGCTTGGATTGGCGGAACTGAAATAGCCGCGGATGGTCACGCCGGCATCGTCAGACGTGACGACAATGTTGTTATTCAACGCATAGGTGCCGGCATCGACGAGAATGACGTCATTGCTGGTCAGATGGTATGCGGCCAGGACGGCGCTGATGGATGCCTTGGGAGAGGCGGGGCTCAGGCCGTCGTTCGCATCGTTGCCGGCCACGGTGGTGTAATCGCCGGCGTTGACGGTCGAGTCATTGACGTAATACAGATGGATCGGCGCGGCGATCGTGAAGGGCTGATCCGATACCCCAACCTGGGTGCCATTGCGGGTAACGCGAATCTCGTAATCACTTTCCGGGCTCAACGTAGACGGCACCGTCCAGTTGAATTGTCCGGAATTCGAAACCCCGGTGGCGATATTGAGCACCGGCGTCGAGCTGCCGACCTTCATCAGATCGATGCTGTAGGTGTCGGTGCTGGAACCGCCAGTTTGTGGATTAGTCGTTTCGGTGCGCCATTGAATGGTGAAGGTCTGACCCTGCGGCCAGACTTCGCCGCCGTCCGGCGAGATGACTTGCACGTACGTGGTTGCGCTGTGCGAAGCCTGGGCAGTGTCGCCATAAGCGCCCAGGTCGATATATCCGCCGTTGGGCACAGGTTCGAGATTGAACGCTGAATTCGGATCGCCGCGGTCGATCGCCGGTGAATCGGCGCCAGAAGTCGTAGATCCTGGACTAATCAGCGTCGGCAGGCCATTGGAACCAATGACCGGCGCAAATCCGGAGCCCGTCGGGGCACCATCGGTGCTTTGAAGATGGAAATCATCATCGCGTCCATCGGAAGCCGCAGAAACATAACCGAGCTGTCCATCGGCGCCCTTCGGCGAAATGAACAGCGGATCCTGCGACAGACTGTTGGCATCCGTGAAGCTGGCATTTCGCCAGGCAGCGATCGTCGCCTGCGCGAGTCCCTGCCAGTTTCCAACGACACCCGAGCCGCTCGTTACAAGATCGTTGTAATCGCTGGTGAAGCCGACCTGGCTGTCCGATGCGATGTACAGATCGGCGCCCGCCATGGCCCAGAGGATATTGTTGCGAACATCGACATTGCTCGAGGAGGTGACATGCACTGCATCGCCGGCCGGCTGATAGACGGTGTTGCTGGCCAGGTGGGTTCCGCCTGCGTTGTTGAGCTGAATCCCGAAGCTGGAGTTGGAATAGACGATGTTGTTTGCGACCGTGCTGTTTGACGTGACGTAGATGCCAACGGAATTGGAATAGACGTCATTCAGCGTGGCGTTCGAGCCATAGTAAAGGTAGATGCCGGTCCCAGAATTGGCGTAGACGCGGTTGGCTGTGACGGTGCCGCCGTAGCTGATGATGCCGTTCGTGTTGGAATGGACGTCGTTGTTCGAAACGGTGCCGCCGCTGAAGCTTATGCCCCACCGCCCCCCACCGGTCTGGCCGTAAACAGAGTTCCCGGCAATCCGGACTGGGCCGTTTGCATCGATTCCGTCGGCCGCGTTGTCGTAAATCTGGTTACCCAGCGCTGTGCTGTCTGAAAGGTTAGTATCACCGATGATGGGGGACACGGAATCGTTTTCGAAGATGTTGATGCCAGTCCCGTTGCTATAGATGGCGTTCCCACCCACCTCAATAGCACCGGGGTTCACCAGGTACAGACCCGTATCGGCGTTATTCGCGATCGTCGAGTGCTCGAGGCTCGGCATCGTGGTAGAGGAATAGATTCCATATCGCCCGTTGTTGGTCGCGGTGATCGAATCGAGCACTGGATTGACGCAGTCTGATTCAATTCGCAGACCATCGTGGGTGTTGCCGGTGACCGTCAGATTCGATCCCGTGAAAACAGTCGAGCCGTTTTCGATCCACAGACCGATTTCGCCGCCGGTCATCGTAAGATTTTTGACCGTCGTGAAGTCGGCATTATCCAACTCCATCGCGTAGGCGCCGTTATAGGGATAGGCGCGATCGAGAATGGCCTGCTTGGTTGGATCGGTCGGGCCGGTGATGCTGACGCCTTCATCATCGCCGATGCCGGAGATACCGCTGATGATCAGGTTCTGAAGTTCGATGTAATGGCCGGTATCGACATAAATCGTATCTTGCGCGCCCAGGTCGTAAGGCCGCAAGACCGCGGCAATCGAAGGCTTGGGATCGGCCGGCGAGGTGCCGGTGTTGCGGTTGTCGCCGGTCGCGGTGGTGTAGACGTCGTTGGTGGTCGAGCTGTCGTTGACGTAATAGCTGTGCGTCTGGTTCGGTACCGCGAAGGCTTCGCGGGATGAGGTGCTGATCGCGGGATTGGAAACGGATGTGATCTTGATCCGGTAGCGCGAATCATCCGTCGGCAATCCGCTGCTCTGCGGCGACCAGAGGTATTGCCCCTGCGAAACCGCAACTACCGCGATATCAGCGACTTTGCCGACACCTTCTTTATCCACTTCAATGTCGATGTTCCCCGACACATTGAAGCTGTGCCAGGTGATGTACTGGAAGCTGGAATTGACCCAGTCCACATACATTCGCGGCGAATCGAGATAGAGATAACTGGCCGGCGACGCGCCAGCCTGCGGCGTATTCCCATATCCACCGAGATTGACTCGCCCGCCATTGGGAGCTGGCTCCAGGGCATAGGGCGTGGCCGGGTCACCCGCGTCGATGCTGGTCGAGGTGACGTTCGTCAGGTGATAGTCGTCAGCGGCAACATTCACAAACTGCGGATCATCAAGCGTTGGATTAGGCCGGGTCGTGCCAATTGACTGAAGGTCGTCTCCAGAAGCAAGCATCCAGTCGAGGATGTCGGTGAAATCGATCACTTCAAAAGCGACTTTGCCGCTGCCAGTCGTGTAGAGATTGTTGTAGTCACTGGCCAGGCCTGCAACGCTGTCAGTTGAGACATACAGATCGTAGCCGGCCTGTGACCAGAGGATGTTGTTCTCGATCGAGGCATTGGTACTGCCCGCCACCAGGCGAATCGAATCACCGGCCGGCGAATAGATCGTGTTGTTGACGACTGAGATATTGTTCGCGCCGCTGGCAAGGATGCCGGCCATCGCATTGCGATAAATGATGTTGTGGTTGATGTTCGCATAAGGGGCAGCGGCAATCGCGACGCCATTTCCATACAGCCGGTTGAATTGAAGCGTCGTGCTGACCGGCAGATTGACGCCGGTGGTGTTGTTATAGATCAGGTTCGGATCGGACCAGTCGGAGCCGCCGATCTGTCCGCGAGAGATGGCGCCAGTCGTGTTGTTGTGAATCTTGTTGCCATAGACGACGGCATTGCCGCGATCGGAATAAAGACCGGTGGTCTGGCCGGAAATCTCGTTGTCGATCACGCTGGCGGTGGTCGCGGTGGGCAAATAGACGCCCCAGGCGCCGGTGCCGGCCACAGTATTATCTGAGATTGCAGACGTACCAACATCGACGCGAATTCCGGTGCTCGAGCCGGTGCCGGAAACGCTGTTGCTGGTCAGTGTGCTGGTGACCGCGGAGGGGACATAGATTCCCTCATTGCTCGAACCGTTGACGGTATTGTTTTCGATATCTGCGACGGTGGCATTCGAGAACCAGATGCCGTTGGCCCCGGCCACGTTCACCACATTCGACTTAATGGGCCCTGTCGTCGGGGGCGCGGTGTAGATGCCGTAGTTGGCTGATCCGGTGAGGGTATTTCCCGTAATGGTTGTCGCGCCGGTATCGATTTCGATCCCAACTTGGGCGCCATTCAGCCCCATCGGGCCGTTGTTGTTGATGGTGCTCAAGGTGGCATGCGTGACGCGAATTGCGTATTGATTGAACCCGCTGCCGGAGTTTCCTTCGATATCGACGGGCGTCGCTCCATCGGCTTCAATTCCAATCCCTTGAATCGCAGCGATCGTGTTATTCAGCACCGCGCCGCCAATGCTTGGCAGATAAATCCCATAGCTGGTGCTGCCCGAGAGCGTGTTATTCGCGACATTGGCCGCAACCGTCGGCGAGTCGTAGCGAATGTTGGTCGAGTTCGAGACACCAACCGTATTGTGCGTGATCGCGCCGGAGGCGGTAGCGGTCAGGTAAATGCCATACGTGCCGGACCCGTTGATCGTGTTGCTGTCGATCGTTTCGCTGGAGCCGGATTGGATTTGGATTCCGACTCCGGCTGACATCTGCATGCCATTGTTCTTGATTGTAGCGCCGGTGACGTTCGGCAGATAGATGCCATAGACGGTTGTGCCGGTGATGGCGGGATTGTTCTCGATATCTGCCGCGCCGGCTCCGCCGATCCACACGCCGCTACCGTTGCTCGTGTTGATGGTGTTGTTGAGCACCGTCGCGCCGACGGCCGACGGAGCATAGAGACCGTATATAATACTCTTAGCCAGAGTGTTGTTTTCCGCGTCGATGCTGCCGGTTCCATCAAATTCGAGTGATGTGCCCGCGCCGGCGACGTTATTGCCCGTGATTGGCCCCGACGTTGTAGTCACCAGGGCAATCCCCCGCGAGAAGGATTTAAACGCTCCAGCGGCTACCGTGTTTCCAGTGACCGGTCCAACGGACGAGGCGGTGACTTCGATCGCATCATTTCCACCGCCGCTCACGCTATTCTGGTAGAGCGTCGTCACCGACCCCGCTGTCGCCTGAATCCCCTGGCCGCCGTTCATCGATTGGATCTGATTCGACTTGAGCGTTACAGCATCGGTTGTATTGAGGACGATTCCAAAAGTGGTTGATCCGGATACGGCGTTACTCTCCACATCCATGGAAGCGTTAGACGCGGCTCCACCGATCCAGACCCCTGCGCCTCCATTGGTATTGATGGTGTTGCTGAGCACCGTACCACCGACCGCTGAGGGGGCGTACAGACCATAAGTGCTGCTGCCGGCAAGCGTATTGTTTTCCGCATCGATGCTGCCGGTTCCGTCAAACTCGATTCCAATGACGGCCCCGCTCGTGCTGTTCCCTGTGATCGCGCCTGAAGTTGTTGTCACCAGCGCGATGCCGCGCGAGAAGGTTTTCTGTGTGCCCGCCGTAACGGTATTCCCCGTGACCGGTCCAACAGATGATGCGGTCACTTTGATCGCATCGGTACCACCGCCGCTGACTGTGTTTTGATAGAGCGTGGTAACCGAGCCGGCCGTCGCCTGAATCCCCTGGCCGCCGTTGACCGACTGAAGCTGGTTCGATTTGAGTGTTACCGCGCCGGTCGTATCGAGGACTATTCCAAAGGTCGTCGAGCCGGAGACGGTGTTGCTTTCCACATCCATCGAACTGCTTGAAGCGGCGCCGCCAACCCACACGCCGGTGTTGCCATTGGTATGGATCGTGTTGTTGAGCACCGTGGCCCCGTCTGCAGAGGGTGCATAGAGGCCATAGTTGTTGCTGCCACTGATCGAGTTGTTCTCGGCGTCGATGGCGCCAGTCCCGTCGAATTCAATTCCGAGTATGGCCCCCGTCGTGCTGTTTCCTGTAATCGCCGCGGAGGTGGTCGTCGCCAACTCAATTCCGCGCGAGAAGGATTGCCCGTTACCGGCGGTAACTGTGTTTCCAGTGACCGGGCCGACTGAGGAGGCAGTAACTTTGATCGCATCGGCGCCGCCGCCGCTCACGCTGTTTTGATACAGCGTTGTGACGGAGCCTGCCGTCACTTGAATCCCCTGACCGCCATTCATCGATTGGACTTGGTTCGTCTTCAGCGTCGCAGCGCCACTCGTGTTCAGGACGATTCCGAAGGTTGTCGAGCCAGAGACAGTGTTGCCTTCCACGTCCATGGAACCGTTCGCGGTTGCCGAAATGCCTGCTTGCGAGCTATTCGTAACCTGGTTCGAAAGGAGTGTGACGGTCGTGGCATTCTTTAAGTTGATGCCCGCGACGCGCGTGTTGTGAATCTGGTTCGACTCAATATCGGCTGATCCACTTCCGTCATATTCGATGCCGGTCCCGGTATTGACCGTGATCTGGTTGTTCAGAATTGTCGTCGAAGTCGCAGCGGAAACATCGATGCCGTAGCTCGATGAGCCGGAAACGACGTTGTTCTCAATGTCCGCCGATGGCCCATCCTGCTCGATCGATATGACGGCTCCGCTGATGGTGTTACCGGTGATAGGGCTGGTCGAAGTTCCATCCAGATGAATTCCGATCGCAGAAGATCCGGTCAGCGTGTTGCCCGAAACGCCACCGCTTGTGTCGGCACTCAGCCGGATTCCCTGCGCCGTCGAACTGCTGGTCGAGAAGATATTATTCTGGACCGTGGCCCCGGTGCTATTGGGGACGTAAATGCCATACACCGACGGGCCGGTGAAGGTGTTGCCCGTGATGGAGACCAGGCCGGTGCCGTCCACTTCGATGCCCGTGTTGGAAAGCGTGCCAAAGGTGTTGGTGTCGACCTGTCCGTAGGCGGTTTGATCGAGATCGATACCCCATTGCGCATTGCCGGTGAAGGTATTGTCTTCGATGGCATTCACGCCGCCGTCGGCACGGACGACTGCCGTTGCGTTGGAAGTGCTGCCGGTGTTTCGGCTCACCGAATGGCCACCAGCGCCGGTGAAGTAGATTCCGTAGGCGGTCGCGCTGGAGAACTGGTTGTAGCTGACGTCGCTCGATCCTGAGCCGTCGATTTCGATATCAGTGGCGTAGCCGGAAGCAATGACGTTGTAATCGACGCTGCCCGATCCGGAGCCTTGCAGCCAGATCGCGGTGGTTCCGCGGCCGCCAATATTGTTCTGTGAAACCGTGTGAGCTGTGCCTCCGCCCACCTCAATCGCCACACCATTGCTGGGATTTACCGTGTTGGACTTGACGTCGGCCGATACAGTGTCGGCCAGGTTGATGCCGGCCGTTGAGGTATTGCTGATCTGGTTATCGTTGACGGTGATCGGCCCAGCGCTTCCGCTGAAGATACCGGTCGCCTGGCCGTTGAGAATGTTGTTGAGAACCTGATCGCCATCGCCGACAAAAATGTCGATCGCGTACGTCGCCCCCCCGGTGACGGTATTGTTCTGAATCGTGGTATTGTCGCCCGAAGCGCGGATGCCCGCGACACCATTAGAAAGCGAAATGGTATTGCCGTCGATCAGCGCCCCGATTCCGGTGGTAACCTCGATTCCATAAAAGGAAGCACTATTAATCGTGTTTTGGGAGATGTCGGCTCCGCCGGTTCCATCGACGATGATGCCGGTCGAGGCTCCGCTGATGGTGTTGCCGATTATCTTGACGATCTCGTTACTGCCAGCGTCGACATCAATGGCCGGTGCTAGGGAGGTATTGAATGTATTGGACTCAATGTCCGCACTTCCAGTCACCGCCAATTGAGAGGTGCCAGTGAAGCTGTCGTTTTCGACGATGGCTCCGGTCGATCCACCGGCATCGGTGAAGGTTACGGAAGTATTGTTGATGGCAAACCCGTAAAGCAGCGTCCCGCCACCGGCGAGCGTGATGTGAGTGCCCTGCAGAATAGTCTGGTTCTGCGGCGAGCCGTAAATCGCCACCCCCGCCTGGGCAGCAGCCATCGAGACGACCGTCGAATAGGTTCCGCTGTCAACGACGATGATGTCATTAGGGCCAAGCGTGTAGCTGCTGAGAATCGCCTGGATCGTCGCCTTTGGAGCGGAAGGATCCGTCCCCGAGTTGCTATCGTTTCCGATCGCGTACGTGTAATAGGAATTGGCAGTCGAACCGTCATTCACGTAGTAAACGTGCTGAGCGCTGGTCGGCGCTGGGTCAAAGGCCAGGCTGTAAGCGCCGGCCACGCTTTGCCCCGCGCCAAAGACCTTCAGGTAATAAGTGCCTGGCTGTTCGTTGAGAGTCGCCACGACGTTATCGCCCGAGCCGCGCCCGGTGGCGACGATATTGCCTTTGGAATCGAGCACGTCATATTCGATCTGCCCGGGCACATAGCTGCTCTGGTAATTCAGCGTGATATTGATGGCGCCGGGGCGGACGACTGTGAATTTGTAAAAGTCCTTGTCGGCAGCCGCATGAAGGCTCATGCCAGATACGTGAATCCCCGGAGCCACGCCCAGATCCGCCGCGGTCGCCTGGGTATCATTGGTCTCAAAGCGGTCCGGCAGCGTCGTGCCATTGAGTACCTGATTCGTATCGAAGTTAAGAATCGTTCCGCTTGCAACGTTGAAAGATTTGCTCAATGGGCCGACCGAGGCGGTGATATCCACCGACCAGCCGACCGATCCGGTGAGGTCGAGGATCGACAGGATCTTGTCGCCCAGGTCCGACTGGTTCTTCAGCTCATAGGCCATCTCGTCGGCATGAACCTTGCCATCGTGATTGGGATCGTTCAGGTTCGCATTTACATCAACATTGAGCTGCCCCTTGGCGTCCAGGTTGGCCACATCCGCATCGAGGCCGCCTGACACGTACATATCCATGTGGAGCGACAGTTCCGGCAATGCAGTACCGTTCTCGGTGCCCGTCGAGCTGGCATAGAACCCGTCGAGCAGGTCCAAAGCATCGCCACCGGAGAGGTACTGCCGAAGTCCATGCGTGTCGTATCCAAATTCAATATTGGAAGTACCCGCAAGATCACCGCCGAAGGTCAAGGTGAGCGGCCAGAAAGGTGAGAAGTCGAAGTGGAAATTCTTGTTGAAGTTGAGCTGGGGCGGTGTGAACGTGACCAGCGAAATGTCCTGCCCCAGGAGCAAGCGAAACGCCTGCGTCGGATCATCGAACAGCGGAAAATCAAAGCCGGTATTGGTGCCGCCGAGGTTGCCAACGCTGCCCAGGAAGCTAGCGTCACTGGCATCATCAGAGTTTCCGTCATTGGCCAAGTTCGCAAGCTGGCCCGCGACGTCGCCAATCTGCGTGTTTGCAAAACTGGTAAGCTTCGACACATCGGAACCAGGATTGCGAAGATCGTCCCCTGCCAGACTGAAGTTCCCGAGGTTGATATACGCGCCTGAGCCTTGCGTAGGAACTTCGTTGGCCAATTGATCGACCGTGATCAGATCTTTGATGAAGCTGAAATTGGCCGATGTCCCGGTGTCGCTGACGCTGTTGGGATCGATGTTGCCGCCGCCGGTGAGGTCCTGAAGCAGCGAGCCATCGCCGATGAGCACTTCAGCCCAGGTAATGTCTTTGCCGGCAATATCCGAAACCACCGGCACCCTGCCATTGAGGAAATTCAGCACCGGCATGATCGGATTCAGAACATCCTGAATTTTCGACATCACTGGCCCAAGCAGCTTGCTGACAAATGTTCCAAGTTCTAGACGGACGTTATCAAAGCTGACAGTGGGCGTATTTGCAGCGCTCTCTGGGTCGCCATCAAATCCCCAGTTGACGTGCAGGTCGGCCTGGATGTGCGGGAATGTCCCCTCGTCGCCAAAATCCACAGCAAGGCGCAGGTTTACTGCCGCGCTTCCTGAAAGCGTGACCGAGGCCAGATCGGTTGCATCGTAAACGCCGCCCACCAGATCGGTGAACGGAATGTCCGATCCGCTCAAATTCGGTGGCGTCCTGAGGTCCAGCGCCAGTCCAGCCGAAAAGTTCGTCGAATCGGAAGGATTGCCATCGGCAAGGCCGAGGTCCGAAATATTCACGTGAAGGAAGCCAAGCACGCCGGAAAGCGTGGCCGGCAGACTCACCGACACATTCGCGCTGACAGCATGAACGCCCTGCGGATAATTTGTATCGATAAAGAAACCATCCGCGGCACTGACGCCAAATTTCAGATCGAGATGGAAATCCGCTGTGACCAGTACGCTGCCCGAGGCGGTGAGATTCAATGCCGGCAGGCCCAGATCAAAAGGCACTGCCGTCTGAACCATCTCGTCGATCGGCAATTCGAATTCGACCTTGTCTACGATGCCATCGCCATCAGTATCAGTCGTGGTGTACGGCACATCCAGGTAGGTATGCTGGCCATCGTTATTCGTGTCGGATAGAGCGCTGCCCAGGGCCTGAGCGATCAGCGTCCGAGCTTCCGTGATGGCGTCGCCACCGGGGTTCTGCACCAGCGGCTCAAGCTTGGTCCGCAGTGTCGTCCGCAGATCGTTGATAAATGTGAACGCATCTTGAAGGTGATCCCCCACCAGCGGCAGGCTCTTGACGAAAGCCAGATCATTGAGCCCATCGGATACCACGCCGAGCAGCGAATCCAGGCCATCGACGATCACGCCGAGGTTGCTCAGCAAATCGAAATTCTTCATCGCGTCGGCAAGATCCGGCGCGGTGACATTGATGGTGCCGGCGATGTTGCTCAGATCCGCGAAAGCCGTCAGATCACCAATGGAGTTGGCCACCGTCGGCGTCGACAGCGGAAGATCGAGCGACATCTGCCCCTGCAACACCGGCTGCGCGACGTCTACCACCTGATCGAAGTAGTAGCGATGCCCTGTGATCGGCGGGAGGGTCAGCCCGATTTCCGCGGGCGCTTCGACCAGCGTCGGATTGGTTTCCTTCGTCAGATGTGCCGACCCGTTCACGATGAACAGACCAACGGGTCCAAGATTGACGCTCGCATTGAGGTTCGTCGCATCGAGCTGCGCGGTCAGCGACACGCGCGACGAATCGTAGATAAACGGCGTGAAGGGGCCGCGGGTGACATCGTTTGGATCGGTCGTCAGACGGATGCCAAGGTCCAGTTCCAGGTCGGCTGATGCCTTCGCCGAGACCGAGCCGGTCGCGCCCACCTGCGCGATATCGCCCAGACCATTGAGCGCCGCCTTAGCCGGGCTGCTGGATGGCAGCAGGTTCGCGAGGTCCTGAAGCGAAAGGGAGAAGGGCTCGGTCGCGCTGAAATCCAACGGCTGGTAATGGATGGCCGCCTTGATCGCATCATTATCGATCGACAGCGCGACCGACGCAGTATGCACGCCGCTCGCCTGGAGGCGGTTGTTCAAGTCAGTGGAAAGAGCCTGCAACGTTGTATCAGGCGAGTTCGCAATCTGGGTAAGGACATTGATCAGTTTTTGGCTGTACCCCAGCAGATCATCGACGCTCTTGTTGATCAGCGGGAGCTTGCCGCCAAATTCCGGCAGCGGCGCGAGCGACTGGAGATAGCTGATGAGCTGATTCAGCGCGCTCATCGCATTGGCAAACGACATGTTGGCCAGCGACGAGAGATTGCCAAGCTGCGGCGCGGTGACGATCGCGCCGGCGGGATTCGTGATATTTGCCAGTGAGATGCTCAGCGTTGGCGTGCCGCTGATTGCAGCGTTGGCAATCGAAGGCGTCACGGTGATCGGGAGCGACGCGCTGGCCGAGCCGCTAACATTCAGCGAAGAAACGAGCGTCGCCGGATTGATCAACGCTGAAGCAATCTGGGTGAGCGACAGCGCGCCGGGCGTAAGCGACAGATCCGCCTCGGCATTTGCGCTGGCGGTCCCATTGTTGACGGCAACTCCGAGGAATCCGTAGTGGGCCGACGCATTGATGTTTGAAGGCGTCGTGAGCGAGATCGTTCCCTTGACGGTGGCATTCTGAATGGAGAGGCGGTCGCTGTTTGCTTCGCTGCTTGTAGCCTTGGAACCGTTCACAAACCCAAGCGCCGTCGCGGCCGGGTCCCCTGCTGTCACCTGCAGTGCCAGACTGGCGCCGACGCTGCTGTAGGTTGTACCGAGCGTGATCCGATTGCCGCTTCGACCAGCGATGACCAGCCCGCCAAGACCGGCACTCGCGAGCGCTGCGTTGATGTCGGCAACCAGGTCGTCGATCGATTGGTTGGTCGGATCGGCTGGCACCGTCACCGCGATCGGAACGTCCGCTCCGTTCAAACCGGTCGCCGCGCCGAGATCGACGGTGAAATGCGCATCTCCCGGCAATTGTCCGTTAACCGGCGCATCGGAACTGGCGGTAAGGACATCGAGGCTGGGCGTCAGGTCGATCGCAACCGACATGTTCAGCGAAGCACCCGGCGTAATCTTCACGGTGCTGCTTGAACTGATGCCGCCCAAGGCGCCCATGCTCAGGTCGAAACTCATCGGCACCGTCAGCGATGAGAAGTTGTCGGAGACGTTGACCTGAAATGTCAGCCGATGTGTGGTCGGGTCATAGGTGGCAGACGTTCCGCTCCCCAGCGCCTGGGTCAGTGCCGTCAGCAGGCTCTGCGCGTCGGTGAAGTTCGGCGTGCTTGTCGCGGTGCTGAGCGGCGCGATCACCTTGTCCTGGAATGCCTGCCCGAGTGTCAGCAGATCGCGAATCGTCTTGCCGCCGCTGAATGGGATCTTCGTGCTCAGGAGCGACGAAGCCGAGCCCTGATCTGCGCCTTTGCCGATCTGGTTCAGATCGGACACCAGCGTTTGCAGCATTGAGAAGACGGAGGCTGGCGAAGCGTTTTCAAATGGATTGAGCGCTGCGAAATCCGCGTTAGTAGAAACTGCAAGTGATCGCCCGCTGAATGGATCGCTGCTTTGCAGGGTGAGGGTCGGCGTGCCAGAAATGGAAAGCCCCGCGAGGCTGGCCGTCACCGGGAGATTGGCTGATGCGCTGCCTTGCGTCTGCACCGCAAAAAGCTGAGCCGGTGCCGTTCCAACAAGCTGCGCGTAGGTGACATCGCCCGATGAATCGGCGCCGTTCAGGCTCACCTGGATCTGGCCATTCAGACTGGCAGATCCATTGACAATTGACGCCTTGAGGAAGCCGACATTGATGCTGCTCGAGAGATTCGAAGCGTTGATCGTTGCGCTGCCGGTCAGGTTATTCAGGCGGACAAAAAACTGCTGATTGCTCGGCACCGCGCTGTCGAGGCTCGCTCCGAAGGTCAGGTTCAACGTGAGCGAAATAGTGAGCGTCACCGTGGCGTCGGCGCCGAAGACGATGCCCATCGCCGACGCGACCTGCCCCGCATCGAGCCTGATCGTCGAAGTATGCGTCGCGGTGACCGGCGCGGTGAAGAGAAGCTGGTTGTTCGTGGAATCGAAGCCGCCGGTCACCGTGCCAACGGATGACGAAGTGCCCGTGCCCGCATTGATGGCCGCCTGCTGGAGCAGGCTGACGAGATTGTCGGTCGTCAGCGTTTGCGTGCCACTCAGCGCGTTGATCGTTGGTTGCAACAGAGTCGAAACCAGACCGGCAACATCCACCTGTGAGCTGATGGATTGTCCGGCCAGCGGGAGAATCGCCGACCAGGCGGCCCCACCCACCAGCGACGGCCCCAGCGTATTGAGCTCATTGAGACCCTGAAGCAGGATTTGCTGCGTGGCGGATGAAATGCTCGCCGACTGCAGCGACGTGGAATCGGCTCGGACTCCCGTGCGTGTGGTAGGCTGGGTTGCCGGCGCAACAATGCCGGTATCGGTAGAACTGCCAGTCGATGTCACCAAACCTGACGTGAGCGTCTGGTCGGTGCTGCCCGACAGCATCAGGCGTTTTTCAAGTTGTTCGACGATCGTTCCAGCAGCCCGCTTAAGCGCGCGGGAATTGCGACTCCGAGAATCCCATTTTGACATACTTGAGGCTCCGCCTTGCGATGCGACAACTTCTCACGTCCTAGCGCTGCGCGCACACCATCGTGCACGAGCGAGTACGCTTCTCGGCCCAGAGAAATGCGACAAAACCAAATGAGTCCCCGTGAGGTGCCCCGACGTCATCCGCCGAGCCCGTCAAGAATTCGTGCCGGGCGACTGCGCATCTTCCCCGAACCGGTTCTCAAAACTAAAATTAACCTGAGAATACAGCCCTCAGATTGGACTAAACTGCCCCAAAGCCCGCCGCTCCCACATCACAATTCGCTTGCGGATTGTGAGGCAGCCAACATTCACGTTGGCGCGGGAATTCTCCCACAATTCTCGGCGAGAATCAATGCTTTTCGGACCAGATTGAATCCAGACAAAAACCGCCTGACGAAGCGAGCCAAGCGGTTTTCGGTTTGACAAATCCGGATTTGGTACGACTACATTTTTCCCGCGGCAAGCTCCGACTCTATTGTGTTTGGAGTGTCGGCAATCATCTTTTCCAGCACCATATCGGTAGTGATCCCCTCGGCTTCGCCCTCAAAATTGAGGATCACGCGGTGTCGCATTGCGGGAACGACCACGTCTTTCACATCCTTGAAGCTGACATGGAAGCGCCCATCGAGCAGCGCTCGAACCTTGGCAGCCAGGGTAATCGCCTGAGCGGCGCGGGGGCTGGCACCGACGCGAAGGAACTGATTGACCATCGGTGTAGCGAATTGGCCGCGTGGATGGGTCGCAAGGGTCAGGCGAATTGCGTAATCCTGAACGTGTGGCGCGATCACCACACGCCGAACCAGATCCTGATGGCGCATGATCCGCGGCCCATCGATCACCGGCTGAACCTGCGGAACATGGCCCGTCGTCGTGCGATCGAGAATCGTGCGAAGCTCCTCGCGCCCGCTGTATTGCACCTGGAGCTTGAAGAAAAATCGGTCGAGCTGCGCCTCGGGAAGCGGATAGGTGCCTTCCTGCTCGAGCGGGTTTTGCGTGGCCATTACAAAGAAAGGTTCTTCAAGTTTTCGCACTGCCCCGCCGGCCGTCACCTGCTTTTCCTGCATGGCTTCGAGAAGAGCTGACTGCGTCTTGGGCGTCGCGCGATTGATTTCGTCAGCGAGGACGATCTGCGAAAAGATCGGTCCGGCCATGAAATTGAAGGCACGATGCCCCTGCTCGTTTTCCATGATGACATTGGTGCCGATGACGTCGGCCGGCATCAGGTCGGGCGTGAACTGAATTCGGCTGAACTTCAGGCTCAGCGCCTGCGCGAGTGCGCGAATCAGCGCCGTCTTTCCCAGGCCTGGCACTCCTTCCAGCAGCGCATGACCGCCGACGAAGAGGCAAGTCAGCACGCCGCCGACAATCTCTTCATGCCCGACGATTGCTTTGGCGATTTCCGCCTGCACCGCGCGATAGTCGCGCCGGAACTCTTCACAAAGCTGATGAATCTGCGGATCAACGGCAGGTGCATTGGCTTGAGCTGGCATAGACAATCCTTTCGCGGTTTTCGCAGGCGGAGTCTGAAAAAGTTTTACGTATCATGCGTTCAAAAGAAACGGTTTACGAGATCCGAGTCGTCACGCGTCTGTTGTTTGCTCATCGCCACTCCCACCCACGATAGACCTCACTTCGGTGTCCTACACGGATGACCAAAACGCGAATTTGCTCTGCCTGGATTCGGTAGATGACACGATAAGTACCAACGCGCAGACGATAGAGTCCGGTACCCTTTCCTCTCATCGCAATCGAATCTGCTGGCGTGGGATCATCCGCCAGGGCCCGTATTGCCGCGCGAATCCGATCGCGAATCGGGTTTCGCAGAGACAGCAGCTCATTGCGAGCGACAGGTAGAATTTCTACCTGCCAGTTTCCGCGCCGACTCATCGGTGCGCCTTACGCCGCCGGTGGGACACCGTTCCGCTCTTCCGGCGAGCATTCAGCTCGCGTTCCACCTCACTGAAAGCGATGGGCTTTTCCTTTCGTGCCTTGGCCTCGGCCTCGGCTTGCAGGGCTGAGGCAGTCCAATATTCGTCTTCCGTCTGGCGCTGCGCCTGCGCCGCCAGTCGTTCAAAATCGCGCCTGGCAAGCAGCACGAATTCGCGCCTGCCGATCTTGAGTGTTTGTAGTGTCATTGGAGGAAATTATACGCTTTTCCGTCATTGCATTTCGCTTCAATCTACTTCCAGAACGCCCCCGCCTTTCATCTGATTGATCTTTGCGGCGGCGGCGGTGGCTTCTTTGCGATTCTTGAACGCGATTTTGAATTCGTGTTTTCCCTGCTTCCCATTCCAGACGACATACTTGTTGCCCAGCGTGATGGCCACACGAACCTTGCCAATGTTGGGCGGAATCTCATGTCTGGGCATTTTCGATCAATCAGCCGGCATGGCGCTTCATTGTGCCGCCGGCTCATTCCTCTTCCTTCTTCTTGATCTGCTGCTGTGCGCGCCGCTTGGCTTCCAGCAGGCTACTCGTATGCCCACCCGGTTCCTTCGGCGGCTGTCCCTTGGGCTGCGGCTTTTTCGGTTCGGAGGGGACAGGCTTGTCGACCGCCCCGCCAACCACCTGATTGATATCGCCTGCAACACCTTTGGCCTGGAATTTGGCTTTGGGATCGGGGCGCGGCGAGGCGGCCTGCGTTGGCGCCGGCGGCGCTTTCTCGCCGGGCTTGAACTTGGTCTCGGCCACTTCCTCTCGCACGCGCTTGAGCGCATCGAGTGTCTGACGCGATTCGACCTTACGCACCGTCGTGAAGGATCGAACATATGCGCCAGCCGTGGCGGCCATACGTTTGGTCGATTGCCAATCCCAGGCGATACGTCGAATCGCCACGTCCAGTAGAATCGTAAACAGCAGCAGCGGAATGAGCCTGTCCCAGACCGGCAGCGGCGAAGCCGTCACGATCACATTCTCGCGATCGAACAGATCGGCATCGGCTGCGTTCCAGGGCGCCAAGACCCGGCCACCCGTGCGCGAAGCAATTTCCTCGAGCTTGGCTTCGTTGCTCTTGAGCTCGCGCAATTCGGGATCGCTGTTCATCGCCGCGCCGCCCAGAAGCTCGCCTGATTCCTTCTGCCCCTGGTAATGCATCGCGACGACGTAGTTGCCCGGAGCATGCGCGTCGAAATCACCCTCGTAACGGCCTGGGGCCGTCTGAACCAGATGAACCGGAATGCTTTTTCCATCGGGCCCGGCAACGACGCCGGAGATGTTCAGGAAGTTCAAAAAGCTGTCGTCCTTATTGACCGCATCGACGACGACGTGCCCCTTGTTGCCTTCCAGATTCGTCTCGACGTCAAAATCGCTGCTCATTGGCGGGCGAGAAACGGATCGAACCACCTGCGCCCAGAATTTGCTGAAGGCCGGGGACTGCACCCATTGCGGCGCCCATTTGCCAGTCGCATCGCTGGTGAAGACAGCCGATTTACCGAGGCCCGCCTGCCAATGCGCCAAAATCGGATCCTGCATCGGCCCCGCCGACAGCGGCATACTCACTTTCGGATCCGCTTTTTTGCTGGTCAGCACCATGCCAAATACCGGTGCCGGCTGCCCCAGCCCGCGCACCATTTCGTCCGATGCATCGGCAAGCCGAACCTGAATGCCCTTCTCATCTTCGTGAATCAGGCTGCGCCGAACGACAGTTGCCTCTTTGATGAAAATCTGCGGAAGCTGATTGGGCTTGCTGTTGATCGGCCCATATGCCCGGCCACTCAGTTGCTGGGCGATTTCTTCCATCGTCGGCGGCAGTCCATTCGGGCCGCCCATGTGCGGATAAACCGTGACGGTCGACACGCTGACCTTCGCGTTGCGATAAGCCTGCATCAATTGCGGAACAGGAGCGCCCGGGTCGCCGTCGCTGATGATGATGACGTGTTTCTGGCGGGCATTGCTGCGAATCAGGCCCGGCCCGTTGTTGACGCCATTGAGCGCCAGGTTCATCGCATCATCAAAGCTCGGCATATCGCCGAGCTGCATGTTCTTCGCTGCCGCGAGGACTTTTGAGCCATCCTCTTTTTCCTGAAGCGGAAAATCCCAACTCGCCCCGCCGATGCCGTTGCCCTGGCCATTCCATGAATAGCTGATGATTCCAATTTCATCGCGATCGGACAGTGCCTTGATCGCCTGGATGGCGCACTGAAGACCCCAGAAATTTCCATCAGGCATCTCGCAGGAGTGCATGATCAGGACCAGCGCGCCTTTGCCCACCTGGCGCTGGGCGGGGATGTCCATATCGACCGGCAGGATTTTCTCAATTTCCGATCCCTGCCAGCCGCCGGCGCCGAAGGTGTCGTCGCCGCCGATCATCACCAGCCCGCCCCCCATGTCATGGACATACGTGGCGACCATCTTGTCCTGCTCGGTCGAAAGGCCACCTTCCCCGTGCGGAACGTTGCCAAGGATGATCGCATCGTAGCTTTGCAGGGCGACGAGATTCTGCGGGAATTGGTCGACATCAATTCGCCGAAGCTCGATTTGCTCGCTGGCCAATGCCTTGGCAAGAAGCTCGCCTGGGCCGCGCGCTCCCGAGGCATCGCGGACGTTATCGACGTAAAGAATCTGCCCCTTGCCTTTGACGAAGGTAAAGGAATCGGCCGCGTTGTTGCTTTCGAGCGTGTCGGTCTTTGGCGTCGGAAGTCCAGCGATGCTGGATGTGACGCCGGTGGCGTTATTGTCAGGGGTGAAGTTCGCGTGGAACTGATGAACGCCTGAATGGCGAAGCGCCGACACATGAACATGTTCGACATTCAACCCCGGCTTGAGCGTCACCTTTCGCGATGGATCGATCTGCGTCGTCGAAGGATCCATGTCGAGGTATTCATCGCCATCCTCGGTGCGATGAATGACGCTGAGTTTTCCCGTAACTGGCACAGTGTTCGTGGAACGCAAGATGACATCGAGCGTGAAGGGTTCGTTCTCGCGCTTCCAGGTCGGCGCGATGAATCGCTCGACCATCACTTCATTCTGCACGTCATACTGCAGCGGCAGCACATCAATTGGAACGTGCTGTGCGACTGCGGCGCTGACTGCTTCATCGACATTGCCGGTGGTCGCGTTGCCGTCCCATACCAGCACCATCCGGTGCATCGTGTCGGGCGAGAGCGTCGCAAGGCCAAGCTGAATGGCCGATTCGACGTCGGTGCCTGTTCCCGGATCGGGAACGCCGCGCGTATCGAGGCGAAGGTCTTTGCTGGGCATCGCATCGACGCGCGCCCGCTCGTTGAAGCTGATCAGGCCAATGCGATCGTCCGGCTTCTTGCGCGGATCGTGCACCGCCCCGCGGAAATACTCATCGAGCGACGCCTGGAGCGATTGGCCCGGGAAATCATGCACGAGCTGCGTTGAGCCGCTGATGTCGCGCAGCACCATCACTTCCAGATCGCTGTGCTTGCGCTGCCAGCGCAGCCCGGCAATAAGCAGCACGATAAGCAGCACGTTCAGCAGACGAACGCCGATGGCCACCCATTTGCGAACCTGCCCAAGTCCGTTGAGCGACCGTATTCCGAGCATCAATACGATTGCGCCCAGCGCAAGGAAAAGCAGAAACGCCTGCCAGGCGGTCAGGTATTCCAGCCGGAACGGCCATGTGAATGCGAGGATGGTCGGCATCGCCGATGGTGTCATGTCAAAGCCACCTAGAACTCGAACACCTGCAATCGATTGTTCCCTGCATCCACCGCAACCACGCGGTCCTTTTTATCCACCGCAACGCCCCACGGATAGGCGAGCTTGCCCGGCTCGCGCCCGCCGCCGCCCCAGATTTTCAGCCCCTGACCCGTTTCCTTGTCAACCAGTTGTACGCGATTGTTGCCAAACTCGCAGACGATCAAATGCCCTTCAGTGTCTTCAGCCAGCCCATAAGGAAAGCGATATTGCCCGAGTCCCTGCCCCACCGATCCCATGCTGCGAACAAACGTTCCATCGGCTTTGAAAACGTCCAGTCGATGATTGCAGGAATCGGTGATGTAAAGGATGTCGTGATCCATGACCATCGACTGCGGCCGCGAGAACTGTCCCGGCCCCTGGCCAAACGTGCCGAACTGGTACAGGAACTTTGGCGGATCCACCGAGGGATCGAAAACCTGGACACGATCATTATCCCCGTACTCGCTGACGAAAATGTGTCCCTTGGAATCCCAGGCCAGGTCCGTTGGATAAATGAATTGCCCCGGCCCGCGCCCTTCGCTGCCCCACTGGCGGATCAGCTTTCCATCGGGCGAATAGACCATCACGCGATGATAATGCGTATCGGGAATATAGACGTTTTTGTCCGGCCCGATCGCGACGCCGACCGGCTTGCCCATTTGCCACATCGGCATCCGCCATTCGCCGATGTATTTTCCCGCATGGTCCAGATGCTGAACGCGCGCCTGACGGTCGATGATAAAAAATGAATCGTCGAAGGTGTCGTAGGAAATGGCGCGCGGATAAACGACTTCGCACGGCCCCATGCCGGCTTCGCACCAGATTGCCTCAGGCTTGCGCCCATCGCCGCAGCCGGTGACGACCACGCAGGCCAGGATGACCATCAGAATCCGCTGCAGCACGGGCGACACCCCCATGAAGCCATTAACAGGCGGAGTCGAGTTCATGATTCTCGTGATGAACCGACTGCCGCCAGGTTTGCGAATTGTAACGGCCATCGAATGTGCTGGCGAATGTCTGCGCCGGTCGTTACTTGCCGCTCTGATTCTGGTCCGACTTGAGCGTGTCGAAATATCCTTTGACGGCCTTCCATGCGCCGCGCGGGATACGCTCCTGATCGACTTCGTCGGTGGCTTCTTTCATTTCCGCCTCGGCCACTTTGCTGAGCGACATCTTTGAGCTGCCCTTCTGAGCCGGGGCTTTGACGAAGCTGCTGGCGAGGATCTTCCCGTTGTCGTTGGTTTGGGAGTCTGAAAGTTCCTGTTTGACGCCGAACGGCGTTTCAACTGGATCGGGACGGCGTCCCATCGCAGCGACGGCGGGGCCGCCCATGCCACCTTGTTGGGCAGGCTGAGGCTGGCCCTGATTGAACTGGCCGGCCTGATTGTTTCCAAATTGACCATTATTGCCGGCTTGCGCCTGCCCGCCGCCGTTGTTTCCAAATTTGCCGGCTTGTCCTTGTCCCGCCGCGACACCGGCTGCGCCGCTCGCCTGGGCTTGCAACTGCTGCAATTGTTGTTGCATCGCCTGCGCCGCTTGCGCCATCTGCGAGCCGCCGGCACCCTGCCCCTGCTGCTTGCCGCCGCTGGCTTGCTGTTTACTTGCCTGAGAGCCCTGTTTCATCGCCTGCGCCAGAGACTGGGCCGCCTGCTGCATTGCCTGGGCATTGGCTTGACCATTGGATTGCTGCTGTCCCTTCTGAACGGCTTGCTGGATCTGCTGGGCGATCTGCTGTTGCTGTTTTTGCGAAAGGCCCGCCTGTTGATTGGCCTGCTGGATCGCCTGGTTGGCCGCCTGCTGCAGTTGCTGAGCGGCCTGCTGATTGCCATTGGCGGCTTGCTGCATCAGTTGCTGCATCTGCTGCGCTTGCTGCTGGCTGACACCGGCTTGTTGGAGCTGCTTTTGAATCTGCTGCTGCGTCTTGGGATCATTAGCCTGCTTGGCCAGTTGCTGCGCCATGTTCTGCATCTGCTGGGCAGCCTTGTCCTGCTGCTGTTTGTCCATCTTGTCGAAATTGTCTACCGCCTTTTTCAAATCTTTGACGGCATCGTCGAGCTTTCCTTCGGACAACGCGCGTTGCGCATCGGCAACCGGTCCGGTTTCATTCGGAGACGGCGGCGAGATGTTCTTGAGGTTCTCGAATTCCTTCTGAGCCTCGGCAAACTTTTTCTCGTCCTGAATCTTCTGCTTGATGGCATCAATCTGCTTGAGCGTCTCCTCGGCGCGCTTCTCGGCACGAATCGGATCGGATCCGGCATGATGAAGCAGATCGGGAAGTTCTTTGGAAGCCAGCCTGATTTGCTCATCGGCCTGCACCGATTGGGGAGCCGCCTCGATTGCGACCATTGCCTTGCGGATCTGTATTTCCGCCTGCGCCTGCTGCGCGCGACGTTGCTCGAGCTTTGCCTGTTGCGCAGCTTTCACCCCAAACAGATCAAACGTCGGGAAGAGCCACATGATCAGCAGCACGGCGACCACCATCCCGAGCGTGCCCAGGCCGGCACGGGGATATTGAACCGGAAATCGCTTGTGCAGGCTGACTTGATCGGCGGTCTTTTCAGCATCACGAACCGCGGCGGCAGCAAACGGATCCTTGCTTCCGCGAACGTAGAGGGCGGTGCTGAATTTCTCTTTCAGCGCCAGACGAGAATCGATTTCGACTGCCGCCTGACGAAGTGTGGGCCGACGGATGATCGCGTAAATCGCTCCACCGGCGACGGCAGCCCCCAATGCGCTCCAAAACCAGATTGCCTGGCGAGGCAAATGCACCTGAACGATGCGATCAAGCAGAACGGCAATCGCAACGCATATGGCGACAATGATGCCAGCCCAGGCCCACGCCCACAGGAGCGTGTTGAACGCCATTTTAGATTGCACCCATCGGACGTGTTGGTCCAATCGACTCATGACTGCCTCCCACTTGGTGACGGAATCGTCACACCGGGCTTTCGTGCTTTGCACTATTCTACGCCCGTACTACGCCGCTACAACCAAAAATGGTGCAGATCGATTACAATAAACCCTTATGTCCACCCGTCTGATTGAGTTTATTGAGAACCTTACGCCAAGCCGAGTCGTGCTGGTCGGCGACCTGATGCTGGACCGGTATTTGTATGGAAATGCCGAGCGCCTTTCGCCTGAGGCCCCCGTTCCTGTGCTGCATTATCAGCGAGAAGAGCTGAGGTTAGGCGGCGCGGGCGGCGTGGCTGCCGACCTGGCGGCATTAGGGGCTGAAGTTCGCGTGGTCGGGGTAATCGGCGATGATGAAAATGGTCGACAATTGCGCGGGCAGCTCCAGGCATGTGGAGCCTCGACCGACTGGCTGGCGCAGGTTTCGGATCGTCCGACCACCTGCAAAATGCGACTGGTCGGATTGGCACAGCATCGTCATCCGCAGCAGATGATGCGCATTGACATCGAAGAGCAATCGAGCATCGGAACCTCTCTGGCTGGCCAAGTGCTCACACAGGCGGCTCGAGCGATGGATGGCGCAGCGGTCCTGTGCATTGAGGATTACAACAAAGGAGTTCTTGGCGGCGATACCTGTCAAAAGCTCATCGCAATGGCCCGCGAGCGCGGCATCCCCGTCCTTATCGATCCGGCCAATATCACGGACTATTCCAAATACGCCCACGCGACGGCGCTGAAACTAAATCGCATTGAAACCGAGAAGGCGACCGGATTGCCGGTGACCAACGAAACGCAGTACGCCGCCGCTTGTTCTTCGCTTCTTGATAAGCTGGATCTTGAGGCGGTCGTGATCACGCTCGACAAAAAAGGCGCTTACCTGGGAACGCGATCCGGCGAACGTCGCTGGCTTCAGACGCGCGCCCGGCAGGTGTATGACGTGACCGGCGCCGGCGACATGGTGCTGGCGATGATTGCCGTCGCCCGTGCTGGCGGGGCGAATTGGGAAGATTCTGTGGCGCTGGCGAACGTGGCTGGGGGCCTGGAAGTCGAACGATTCGGCTCGGTGCCAATCCTGCCGCGCGAAATTATCGACGAGCTGCTCAGCGAAGCACACGAGCATGAAGGAAAACAGCGCACGCTTGAACGGCTGTTGCCCGAGCTTCAGCACCATCGCGCGGCCGGTCGAAAGATCGTCTTCACCAACGGCTGCTTCGACCTGATTCACCTCGGACACGTGAAGTATTTTCAATTCGCCAAAAGACAGGGCGACATCCTCGTGGTCGGCGTCAACACCGATTCCAGCATCTGCAAACTCAAAGGGCCCAAGCGCCCGATCATCAATGAAGAAGATCGCCTGGGCGTGCTCGAAGAATTGGGAAGCATCGATTACCTGGTGCCGTTTGAAGACGACACGCCGCTGCGGCTGATCCAGGCGATTCGCCCGGATGTGCTGGTGAAAGGCGCCGACTATAAGAAGGAACAAGTGGTCGGCTGGGACACGGTTGAGGGGTACGGCGGGCGCATCGCGCTCGCTCCGCTGATCGATGGCCGCAGCACAAGCTCGGTCATCCGGCGAATCCTTGAAGCGCACGCATGACTGCCTCGCTCATCGTCGCGACTGGGTTCAAACACAACGGGCCTGACCACAAGGTCGGGCCCGTTGCAAATACGGACATGCTTATTTGCTTATCCCTTCGCCTCCGCCTGGGTCGGCAAAACGCGCTGCAGCTCTTCGCCCTTCTTGCCATCCGGTGAAGTAACTGTGACGGCATGAACCATCTCCGGCGACACCATTGAGCCGACTTTCACCCATTTACCGGGCCCAGGTTTCTTGACGAGTATATCGATGCCTTGCATTGCCGTCGCGGGATCTATCCCTTTCTTGATGGCTTCTTCGATCTGCTTCTTGGATTTGTCGTCGTAGCTTTCGAGGTAGCCGACGAAGCGCTGGCCGGATCCTTTCACTTCGTAAACCCTGGCTCGATAGGCTTTCTTGCCACTGTGTTCATAGGGCGGGATGTTGCTGATGTCATCCACGTAAAAGCTCTTGCCGTCGTCGTCGGAGAAAAATGCTTTGGTCGTAATGACCCCCGCCACCGGCTTGCTTCCGCGCAGGCTGTAAACGAGCCAGATGATCGCAAGCACTACGATGGCCGCACTGACGCCGATGAATATGCCCGGTTTTTGATTGATGTCGTCGCGAAAACTCACAGGTGCACTCCTTTGAAGATATTTGAATTTACAGACGGGATCGCTATGTCGTCAAAATTTAGTGTGTCGTCGGTTAAAAATCCAACCGAAACCCCATCGCACAACACCTCGCAACCGCCACCGCCGCGATCCTTCGAACCCTGACGGTCGCAGGAATTTCGTTCGCGATACCAATGTAAATATTACTCACCCATCGCCCGCTACGTTTCTAATGCCACTCCAAAAACTGCGATTTAGACAAAAACTCCCGGTTTTTTGGCGCTGTCGGGAACGGGACTCCACATTATAAGTTAGTCAAAGATTGATGGGTGGTCGGTGCCACCGATGGTATTTGAAAGGAGCAACAGCATGTCACGCATGGGCGACAATCCTGCAAGCGGCACGTCGGGCATGGCCGATAAAGCGGCCGAAGTGGGCCAGAATCTGCGCGATCTCGGCGGCCAGGTCCGCGATCAGGCGCGCGAGAAATACGAGCAGCTCTCCAATCAGGCTCAGGAATATTATGACCATGGCCGGGAAATGGCCCAGCAATGGGAACAGAGCATCGAGTCATACGTGCAGGAAAAGCCGATTCAGTCGCTGCTGATCGCAGCCGGCGTCGGCATGCTTCTGGGAATTATCTGGAAGCGAAGCTGATTTGCCCTTAAATACAGGCCCGGCCCGCCAGTTTTCCGCAGGTGATTTGCGCGGTGAGCTGGCGGGCGTGGTGCCGTCATGGGCAGCGATGCATTGTTTGACCAGTTGACATCTGATCCAATCGGGGATGCAAAACGTGAATACTCAATCCCCTCCGCAATCCTCACCGTATCGAAACGAGCCACCGCCGGGAAGCAGTGAAGAAACACCGCGCGTAGGCGAGCCCGCCGAGCAATTCAAATTTGCCGTGAATCGCCTGGCGGAGCTGAAAGAATACGCGCTCTATTTCGTCACAGCCAAGCTGGATGGAATCAAGCTTTCGCTGCGAAATGCAGTCATTTACGCAGGCTTGGGAATTATCGGGGCGTTGGCTGGCGGTGCTGTGATTGCCGTGGCCGCGGCACTGCTCGTGATCGGCGCAGCACATGGAATCGGTGCCGCCCTTGGTGGGCATGCGTGGCTGGGAGATCTGATCATCGGCATATTCGTTCTGGCGGTGGTCGGCATTGGCGCGGTGATGGCAGTCAAATGGCTCACCAAGTCCTTCCATCAACAGTTGGTGAATAAATATCAAGGCCGGCAACAGGAGCAGCGGCGCACTTACGGCCATGATGTAAATCAGCGCGCTAATGAGCAGCGGGCATCCAAGCGTCCGATAAACTAGAGGCACTCAGCTATGTCTGATTCGAAATATCTGGAAGATCAAGCCGAGGCCGCTAAGGACGCCATGGGGCGCGCCTGGACAGAGTTCATGACCGGTATGGGCAAGAGCGCCGATCCGCGCCAATGGGCGAAGGCTCATCCGTGGATCACGATTGCCTCCGCAACGGTGGCTGGCTTTGCCGCCGCTAGCACCTTGGTTCCCAGCAAGGAAGAGCAGGCGCTGAAGAAACTTGCGGCAATCGAACGGGCCCTGCACATCGATGGCCGCCCGAAGCGGGAAACCAACGGCGATGGAGCAAAAGAGCCAAAAGAAGGATTTCTGACGCGGCTGATGAAGGAGGCTTTTGCCGCTGCTGGGCCGATATTGGCAAATATCGTCAGTGCCCAGATGAAGCCTCCTCCGCCTCAGCAACCTACCGACGCCGGTCCAACTCCAGCATCGGGAGCCGGTGGAAGATACATGTAGTTTCCCGCCCGATTGATCGGACGTTCGCCAGAAGGCTCAAGGCTTGCCCCGCTTCGCATGGCTGTACGTAAAATGGTGTCGCGCGTGGATTTTTTCGTTGGCTCCCATGTCTTGACGCGGTAATCTCATGACATCCGAATCGAGGCGTCCAGCGTTAGCCGCCCGATTCGACCCGATTCCATTGTCCCAGTCCGACACGGCAACCTGTTCCCGCCCCTGCCGGACCCTCGTCAGAAAGTAGCTGTTATGCGATCCGCAAGGCGTTCGTTAGCACGCTTGGTCGCGCTATTAGCCGTCGCTGTTCTGGCAAACTTCACTTCTTCCAGCAGCTCAACTGCCAGCCCGCAAAGCAATGCCGGCCCTTCGCTCTGCTACCATCACCAGGAAGTTCGCCTCCGCAAGCTTCATCTCGTTCGGCCTGACCTGATCCCCTATCCGCTGGCCTACGAGATCTATTGCTGATCATCGATCAATAAAGAATGCTCACGACGCAATCGCCGTGAGCATTTAATTCGATTTATATTGGACTGCAACTAACTATACGCCCGCCAGCATGGCATCTTTGAGCCGGCTGAGCGCTTCGTGCTCGATCTGCCGGACGCGCTCGCGCGTCAGGCCGATGCGCTGACCGATCTCCTTCAGAGTCATCGGGTCTTCGCCTTCCAGACCATAACGAAGCTTGAGGATTTTGGCCGCGCGCTCGTCGATGTCTTCCAGCAGCTCGCCGAGCTGGCGGATTTCATCGCTATCCATCACCGCTTCATCCGGCGTGGGATTGTTGGTATCCGCCACCAGCTCGTTGATCGTCAGCTCGCCGTCATCGCTGCCGGACTGGGTCGGGGAGTTATACGCCTTCACGGCCTTGCGAATGATCTTGAGCTTCTTGGGCGACAGCTTCATGTGCGCGGAAAGCTCTTCGGTGCTGGGGAGGCGGCCCAGGCGGTCCTCGAGCTCGCGCATCGCATGTTTCAGCTTGGCCATCATCTCGACCATGTAAGCCGGGATGTGGATCGGCTGCACGCTGTTGATCAGTGCCCGCTTGATGGCCTGCTTGATCCACCACGAGGCGTAGGTGCTGAATCGGCAGCCGTTTTCGGGATCGAATCCTTCGACGGCCTTGAGCAGCCCGATGTTCCCTTCCTCGATCAGGTCGGGAAGCTGCAGGCCGCGGTTGATGTAATGCTTGGCGATGTTCACGACCAGCCGGAGATTGGCGCGAACCATCCGCTCGCGGGCCTCGGGGTCATTCTGGTGAATGATCCGGCGGGCCAGCATCTTCTCCTCTTCGGCGTTGAGAAGCGCCGTTTCGTTGATCTGACGCAGGTACAACTGCAATCCGGATTGGACAGCCGTAGTAGCCATAAAAACCTTTTCAACCCTGTTGCGAAGCGGGCAAAAGGCCCCTTCGCTCGGCGCAGACGATCGGCATCGCCGTCCGCACAAACGAACGATCTATCGAGCCACCGCTTAAGGATGGAAATTACCCCTTTGACTCCCCTCGGGAGCTCATGGGCTTGCATCCTCTCGCGGCCTCACCCCGTTGGTATCGGTCTGGGACCGGGGTGACTTGGGCCGGTGCCGATGATCCGGCGGCACAAGTCAAATGACTTCAGTCGCCCGCCAGCGTCCTAGAAAAGGCAGCGCTTCCATGCTGGCGACTGAAAAAATAAATTAAAGTTGTTTGGACATAAGGATTTGAATTCACCAGCTTTGCGGTTAGTCCTCCGCTCCTCTTAGGGCAGTGGAATTGGGTACATTATACCACATGGCACGGAAAAGACGGATTGCCCGGATAAAAAAGTTATCGGACCTTCATCCGGCACGTGACGATTGATCCGCACCGATCCCGAAGTTACCTCCCGGCAACACAAGCATTTACCCCAATGAAGAAAGGCCGCCTCCCGAGGGAGACGGCCTTGCATTCGATCAGTCGGATTTGCTCTTGACGGCATTTTTGAGCGGTTGTTTGACGCCGCTCAGAAAGCCGTCGCAAGATTTTTCAGGATCGCGAGTTACAGATTTTTCCGATCCTTCAACAATTAGTCGATCTTCAAATCGCCAAGGCCGCGCGACTGTTCGCCGCCTTCCAGACCACCGCGAAGCCCGCGCTTTTCGGACCGCTCGGCTCGTGCCGTCTCGCGGACCTGCTCTTCCTGGGCCCACTGCGCTCGCTTGAGCGACAGGCCGATCTTCCGCTCGTCGCTGTCCACGCGGAGGATCTTGACGTCCACTTCCTGGCCAACCTTGACCAGATCCTCGGGCTTCTCGACCTTCTGGTCGCTGATCTCGCTGATATGCAGCAGCCCTTCCAGGCCCGGCTCCAGTTCCACGAAGACGCCGAAATTGGCGATCTTGGTGACATGCCCTTTGACGACCATTCCGGGCCGGTAATTGGCCGGGATGACCGTCTGCCACGGGTCTTCCTGCATCTGCTTGAGGCCCAGGGCGATCCGCTGCTTTTCCTGATCGACGCTGAGCACCACCGCCTGGATGTCCTCGTTCTTCTTGAGCACTTCGGATGGGTGCCCAATCTTCTTGGTCCAGGACAGATCGGAAACGTGCAGAAGGCCGTCGATGCCTTCTTCGATCTCGACAAACGCGCCGTAGTTGGCGATGTTGCGCACCTTGCCGCGCACCACTGAGCCGGGCGGATACTTCTCGGCCACGCGCTCCCACGGGTTCTCCTCGACCTGCTTCATGCCCAGCGAAATTTCCTGCTTGTCCTTGTTGATCTCCAGCACCTTCACCTTCACGCGCTGGCCTTGTGCGACCACTTCGCTGGGGTGATTGATGCGCTTGGTCCAGGACATCTCGGAAATGTGCACCAGCCCTTCGACGCCTTCTTCAAGCTTGCAGAACGCGCCGTAGGACATGATGTTGACCACCTCGGCTTCGTGAACGCTGCCGACGGGGTACTTGCTCTCGATGTTCTCCCAGGGGCTGGCTTCTTTCTGCTTGAGGCCCAGGGCGATCTTTTCCTTGTCCTTGTCGATCGACAGAACCTTGACTTCCACTTCCTGGTCGATCTTGAGGATGTCGCTGGGGTGATTGATGCGGCCCCACGACATATCGGTGATGTGCAGAAGCCCGTCGATGCCACCCAGATCGATGAATGCGCCGAAGTCGGCGATGTTCTTGACGGTGCCTTTGATGACCTGGCCGATTTGCAGCGTATCGAGCGTCTTGCGCTTGAGCTCTTCGCGCTGCTGCTCGATCATCTTTCGACGGGAAATAACGATGTTTCGCCGCTCTTCGTCGATCTTCAGAATGACGGCGTCGATCTCGCGGCCGATCCAGTCGCTGATTTCGCCGGGCCGGCGAATGTCCACCTGGCTGGCCGGGAGGAAGACCGGCACGCCGATATCCACCAGCAAGCCGCCCTTGATCTTCTTGGTGACTTTGCCGTGAACCGGGTCGCCCTCCTTCTTGGACTTCATGATGTGTTCCCAGTTGATGATGCGATCAGCCTTGCGCTTGCTGATCTTCACCAGACCGGTATCACCCTCGACGTCTTCAAGAAGAACCTTGACCTCGTCACCAATCTTCACTTCTTCAGGCGTATCGAATTCGCTTCGCTCGAGGACGCCTTCGCTCTTGAGCCCCAGCTCGACGACAAAATCGTCGCCGGACACAGAGCTGATGCGTCCCTTGATGATAGCGCCAGGCGTGAAATCCTGCACCTCATCGCTCTGAACGATCTTGGCCAGATCCAGTTGCAGCGCGCCCTTCTCGTCGCGCGAGGAGGCCTCCGGAAGCGCCGTCGCGACGGCGCTGTCAATTTCCGCATCCAGATCGCCCAGGGAATTAATCAGATTGTAATCGACCATAAAAACCGTTAGGAGCGGCTAAGCCGCCCGACCTTTGCTTTGCGCGGCCCATGAAAAAAAGATTCGCCGACGTCCACGCTGCGCCGGCGTCCCAACGCTCAAATCCGAAGCAGACCGCCTGCCTCAGGCGAAAACAGCGAGTATATGGTGGCGCGTCTGTGCCGGCAAGGCGGGTGAACCGGGTCAATCGGGTAAACCCGTGGAGTGCTCGTTACTTCAGCCTTTTTCCATATCACCGCCTCCCGCTGGGCGCACCCTTCGTTTATTTCGATGCAACAAAATGCAACGAAATGCAACATTTTTGGCATTATGGCGATGTTGCATTGAAGGAGCCGCGCACGAAGTAAGCGGTTTTGCTCGCGCGCCCCGGCGTCCGCGCACGAGGTAAGCGGTTTGATCGCGCGTCGGCGCGTCCGCCCACGAAAGAGCGCTACGGCGCGCCCGACAAGCCGGGCGGCTAAAGCTGGCTCGGGGACGCTCGCTCGCGAACATTCGTGTGCACCCCTTTCGCAAGTTCCAACTCGTGCTGAAAAACTCCGTTCATCACCTTGCATCAAATGCACCACTTTTTCATGCGTCCGTAATGCATCGTTTGAGTCGCCGAACCCGCGGAATTCGCCTGATTTCGAAGGTTCTGCGCCCTCCATGCACCAAAATGCACCATAATGCATCACTTTTTCGATTTTTGGATGTTGCATGCTCCCACACCCTGAAAATTCGCGTGTTTTCAATGGTTTCGCCCGAAGCCATGCACCAAAATGCACCACTTTCGATTTTTCGGCGCACCTCAGACACTTGGCGGGTTCCCATGCTGCGGCGCACCCGCGCGAGGGCTGGCGGCTGAAGCCACCACGCCGGCTGTCCCGTACCGATCGCGTCGAATACCGCCATTCGTAAAAATGACCCCTCCGCGCCCCTTTCGGGTTTCTCATCACCTTCCAATTCATCCCTCGTGACCATTCCTTTCGCCGCTGAGCCGCAGTTACACCAATGCGCACCCATACTATAACCTAAATACGCCAAACTCAACCAATTGTTTCAAAAATTTGGTAAATATTAGGAATAGCTGCATGTTGAGCCTTAGCAAGCGGTTGCGAATGGTCGCGTGGATGAATGGACTAGAAATTCGCTTGCGGTTAAATTGACCGACTCCTGTTGCCGCCGCGTAGTGGCGTCTGGTGCCGATTAGCCGCTACCGCTTGCGGTGCGCGTCTCCCAAGCGCGCAGAGGTGAGCGCTACGGCCTTCGCCGCGAGGACCTGGGCCGGATGACGGGGTTTTCGCTCCGCGCACTGGGCCGAATGGTCTGCGGGCAAGCTTCCCAGCGAGCCCGCCAAGCGCCGGCTTCACGAAATCCGCCGGCTGTTGGATTCACTCGCCGAAGTCGTGAAGCCCGAAGCGATCGCCCCCTGGCTGCGGGAGCGCAATCCCGCTTTCAGCAATATGACACCGATGCAAGTGATCGAAGTGGGCGAAATCGACCGGCTCTGGCAGATGGTTCATCAAGTGAGTTCGGACACCGCCGATTGATGGGTCGGCCCGGACGCCGCCTCCGCCCTCTTCCCGTTCCGCAAAATGGTGGCCAGCAAATTCCTTCCCATACGCGGAGCACTTATCGTGGCGACGACCCTTGTTGCCACAGGAAGTCTGATGGGGTTTCCACGTCATGCTGCAGAATTGGCAAAAGCTGAGAACGCGCTTCATTGCGTTTTCTGGTCGACATCAAAGTGGCTGCGCGTCAGCCGATCACCTGGCCCTTCAAGCGCCGCCGACGGAACAGAAGCCCAAGGCCACCGACAGTTAGCAGTGGCAGGATTGAAGGCTCGGGAACTGCGAAGCCAGCGCCGGTGATTTCGAAAATCGTCCCTTCGCTGTTGGCGCCGCCACCCATCGTCGTCCCATAGAGATTGCCATAGGCGTCGGCAGTCAAACCGCTGCCTATATAGTTGCCATCCGGCCCATTGACAATCGCTAGATTCGTGAATGTAGGTGGGCCGTCGCCCGAAAGCGAAATCTTGAAGACCGTGCCGTCATCTACGCCCGTTGAAGTCGTGCCGAATAAGTTCCCAGCCGTATCAATGAGCAGCGAGCCCACGGGGTCGTTTCCATTGAACCCGTCGAAGTTTTTCAAAACTGTGACCGTTTGCGGGTTATTGGCGGCCAGCTCGAAGACGGTGCCGTCCACAAAATTGCCCCCGAACTGCGACGTACCATACAGATTGCCATGGGAATCGATGGTGAGGGCCGCGGCCGGGCTCCTGGGGCCCACAGCGTTGGTAAAGTTAGCAGCCACTCGGAATGTTTGATGGTTCGCGCCTGATAGCTCAAATACGATTCCCCCGCTAGCGCCGCTTGGCGGGATAAAAGCTGAAGTCGTTCCATATAGGTTGCCCGCGGCGTCGGCAGTCAATCCGGCGAGAGGCGCCGCACCGTTGGACTGGTTGAACGCGACAAGTGTCGTAAGCGTCTGATGGCCCGGCCCCGACAACTCGAACACGGTACCGTTACCCGGGTTTCCCGGACCGCGATCCTCCGTCGTTCCGTAAACATTCCCGTTCGAATCGATGAGCAGCCCATCGTTCGGCGAGGCGCCATCGTAGCCACTGAACGATTTGAGCGTGCTTAATGTCTCGTGGCTTGGTCCGGAGAGTTCAAAGACGGTTCCCAAGTTGTAGTCACCGCCCCCTGACGTCGATCCAAACAAGTTGCCTGCCGAGTCAAACGTCAGTCCGCCTGCGGGATTTGCGCCATTGCTCTTATTGAAACTAACAAGCGTGGTCTGGGTTTGGTGGGCCGGCCCCGAAAGCTCGAACACCGTACCGTACCCGTAAGCACCGCCGTTGCGCGTCGTTCCGTAGAGATTTCCGTTGCCATCGGCCACAAGGCTTCCGAGTGGACCTGCACCATCGGCGCCATTGAAGCTGACGAGAGTGGTCAGCGTCGGGTCAGCGCGAGCAACGGTCGCCGCCGCGATGCAGACAACGGTTACGGCCAACGACCGCAAAACATGCGTCGAATTCATGCGCGCCCTCGTCTCGTGCTAAAGATGCCGAGCGACCCCCCTGTGACGTGAAAAACCAGAAGCAGCCGCATCTGCTGCGCCCACGGTAACATTTTTCGAAATGTAAGGGAACCCTAAATTCGCCGCATATTGGCACCCAATCATCCCGCTGAATACCATGGTTCCTCGAACGCCCATCAATTTTACCCATGGCTCCCACCCCCCATCCTCAGTCGCCGGTGAAGAAGGTTTTGACGGCGATCGCGGGCGGCGATTTGCGAGGGGAGCAGGAGGGCCAGACGCTGGTGTTGCAGCACGCGCCGCGGGACGGCTGTGGCGCGATCATCGTATTTCTCTGGAGCATCGTCTGGACCATAGCCGTCGTCTTTGTGGCGCGCGAGGTGGCCAGGCAACCCGACCCTCGTGGCTTCTTCGCGCTTGCTCTCGTATCGCTGATGGATCTGGCGGCGTGGGGCTTCGCGGTCTACGGCCTCTTCGCGTCCGACGAGATTCGCGTCGACCGGGAGCGCCTGGTTTACACTCGTCGCGTGCTGATTCCCATCCGGCGGCGTGAGGTCCTTCTTACGCGCATCGCGAATGTCGATCTACGCACCATTCCGACCGGCGAGAGAACGCAAACGATCATCCGGATCGATGCCGACGAAGGCGGCCTCTCGTTTGGCAAAGGCGTCGATCCCGAAGAGCTTGCGAACTGGGCCAAGCTGCTGCGCGAGCGGGTGATGACATCCGCTCGACACACGATGCCGGCTCCGGTTCATATCGACCATGTCGAGGACACGAAGTTGCGCCGCCATCAGCAGGCCATGGATATCGTCTTAACGTCGATGCATCTCACGCCGGAGCAGGTGGCCGCTGACCCCGCGCTGCGGCGCAAGGTCATGGAGCGCGTCGCCAACTCCGAGGTGTTTCTTCGCAACGAGGAACAGTCGCGGAGGGCGAAATAAAATGGTAAATGGCGAATAAAGCTCCTGCGGAATCAGTTGAGGACGCAACTCTCCGGAAAATCCGGAGGGTTCAATGTCAGACGGCTCGCGCTGGTCCAGTCTTCGCGCTTTCCTTGCGAGGAGCCACTAATGAATCGCAAAATCACGCGGTCAACGTCCTGGAGGCGACAAGCAATGACTCTTGCGGCTTCCATCTTTGTCGTTGCGCTTCTGGTCGGCCCCGTCATTCTGTATCGCTACGTTAACCGTCCAATGTTCGCGAATTATTTCGGCGAGGATGGATTCAGCATACTCCCCTATTGGCAAATTCATCCGCGATTTTTGAAGCACGACCTCCTCCTCGTGGATCGACGGCTGAATCTATTGTTCCTTGCAGATACTGGAAACGATGTAGGAGGGCATTTGGAACTGAGCGCTGAAAGCGGCGGTGACATTTTTTCCTGGGAGGGGCGCATGAAGACTAAAATTCCTCGGGAAAGAGACCGTCTGATTCTTGTCACGGACTCTGGTGAACGAATTTTCAGAATCGAAGCGGGTGAAGCGGCACGTTTTGGACGCCTGACTTTTGGCGACCCGCAGTCTCTCGAAAGGGAATTAGGTCGGCTGGTTTCGGCGCAAAACTGAGTCGAGTGGAAACCACGACGATGCCGGCCGATTCGATGCGCGGAAACAGGTTGTCTGGCCTATTTCGCTCCCCGAGCAACAGCGATGGCTAAGTAAGTCTTTCCAGTGCGCGCAGCATTGATCGTTGCCGCCATCTTGGTTGCCTCAGGAATTCTGATCGGACTTCCGCGCCATCGTTCCTTTCAAACCGTTCCGGAGATGCAGGCGTTTCTCCACGAGGTCGTTCCCATAGGCACACAGGCCGCAGTCGCGAGCCAGAAAATGGTCGAGCAAGGCTTTGAACCCTGCGAGATTTCTCAATCCGAGACAGGTGGGAAGCCGTGCATCACTCTTGGACGTCTAGACGGTGGGACTTTCAACCCAGTTAAAATTCAATGGACCGTCGCACTGATCGTTAACGATGACAAGGTGGAGAACGTGATGATTTGGAAATCCCTCACAGGTCCTTGATGCGCCTGCGGGAGCTGTGCTGATGGCTGACATGCTAGATTATGAGGTCGCGCAGAGACGCCGCGGGGAAGCCCGCGTCGGAAGAGTGAAAGCCGGGAGCGGCGCGACCGTCATGATGATGTCCTCCCATGTTCCGGCGTCTCTTCAACTTCTCGGTATTGCTTTCGATGCTGCTGCTTTTCGCATCGGCGGCGCTGTACATGCGGTCGATTTTTGTCAGAGATGAGATCCGCGCTTATTACTGGCATGATCTGCCAAAGGGTGTGGACCCGTTGCATGCCCCGCCGAACCGGCGTTGGCTAGTGCAATTAGACATTGTCAGCGATACAGAGGTGACGAGGGTCTCGATTAAGAGGACCTACGCGAAGCCGACCGATGATCCGACGCTCGCCCGGCAGCTCGCGGCGGCCGGTCCGACGGATCAACGCTTACAAGCGCATTACAACGATCAAGTCGACTATTGGATCTGGTACACCTTTTTCCGCTCCTCGACCGAGCCAGGCGGAGCCAATCTTAACCGCACCGGCGTCTACGAATGCTGGTGGCTGGTGATCCGCCACCGCTTGTTGTTCGTAATCTTCTCGATTCTACCGGCGATTTGGTGGCTGCTGCGCGTACGAAGGCGCAGGCGGGCGCGAGCCGGATTTTGCATCGAGTGCGGCTACGATCTGCGCGCCACGCCGGAGAAATGTCCGGAGTGTGGCGCTGTTCCCGCAGTGCAAACCCGAAGCATTCAGCAAGAGAAATGAACCGCAGATGAACGCCGATGAACGCAGATAAAGACATGGACGAGCTGCACAACCTGCATTCAGACCATCTGGGCGAAGTGATTCCCAAATTCTCTTTTCAATCCGCGTTTATCTGCGTTCATCAGCGGCTAATTTGAATTGATCGAGACAGCCGCTGAGTTATCGTCAGGCAAGTGAACGAAGACGAAACGAAAAATGTTTTGAGCTACCCGTCGCGCAAACCAAGACGACGGGAGAAATATGTCGATACGCCTGCTGTTTTCCAGCTCGTCATTTGTCTGATGTTCTGTCTCGCGTGCCTGCCTTTGGTGGACATTCTCTTGCACGGAAGCGGTCCCGGCGTTGGCGGTGGGCTAGTCTGCATCGACTGCTTTTTGCTAACGCTGGTGTTCGTCAATATCGGTCTCACATTCGTCAAACCCCGAGCGCCTTTGCGTCGAATTTCCTCGTACTGTTCCTGGGGCGCGATTTTGCTCTATGTGGTGCTGAGCGTGGTTGTCGCTATGACGTAACTTCGCGGCGCACTGAGATCCGGGGCGGCGCGAGTACCCTCTGCCCCGGCGTGGACAGGAGAAGTTCTCTTTTACGCGCACTCTTTTGCGAAACCGTGACTATTCTTTGAATGCTAAAAACGTATTCGCCGTCAACCGCCCCACCCGCGGATCGGTGCTGAGATTCGCGGTCGGGCTGATGCTGCCGGCGTGGAGGATGTGGCTGCGGTAGATGATCATGCGATTGAACTTCGCATCGAAGCTGGCGGTCTGCTCATACAGGCGGTTGCTGGTGGTCACGTATTGCGACGGAAGATCGCCGTTCTGTTTCGCATCGTCGGCCAGCATCTGATTCATCTGCATGTACTGCTGAGGGTTTGGCGCTTCGAAGCCGGAGGCGCGATGGCGGTAGAAGGATGTACCGCCGTGGGAGGCATCGCACAGGTAATGCAGAACCGCAATCTGCTTTGGATCGGGTGTGTCGATGTGCGGCAGGCGCTGGCCGATGTTGAGTTTCTCGGGCGGCGTCGTCGCCAGGCCGAAAAAGCTTCGCGCCTGACAAGGACCATCCACATTGACGCCAAACATATCGCGGAATGCGGGGCTGAGCGCCTTGAAGAGGATCGTTACGTACTCATTGGGTGAAACCGCGGTGATGCCCGGATAATGCGTTGGCGGCGCGGTGAAGGTCATTTTCTCCGCCGCGTAGCGCACCGCCGACTGCGGATCACGCAGATAATTTTCGATCAGCAATACCGGCTCTTTTTTATTGCCGACCTGTTGAACGGTGATCGAAAGATTCGGGCTGGGATAGAAGTCGTAATCCATTGTCAACAAGTTTAAGTTTGCGGAAATGAGATTGAAAGCGATGTCAGAACTTCCCATCGCGCGTTTCAAAATGCGTCGGCTTGCCGAGGCTCGAGCCGCCGCGGCCAACCCAGTCGGCGGTCCATTCAATCAATTGATCAGCGCCGATTGAGGGCTCGCCTAGAAGTTGATGGCATTTGCTGGCGTTGTTCAGCAGCGCGTTTCCAGATTCGGTGCCGGTAAAGATTGGCTCTTTACCTAATCGCTTGCCTAGCTTCTGGCAGACTTCGCGGATGCTGAAAACTTCTGGGCCCGTGAGATTCAACACCAGCGGCGGGGAAGCTGCGAGGCGAAGGGATTCAATCGCCACCGCGTTGGCGTCGGCCTGCCAGATCATATTGAAATGGCCCATCGCCAGATCGATCGGCTCGCGCTCGATAATCTTGCGGGCCATGTCGGCCAGCACGCCGTACCGCATTTCCACCGCGTAATTGAGGCGCAGGAGCGTGACGGGAACGTTGAGCGATCGGCTGAAATGCTCGAAGATGCGCTCCCGCCCAAGGCAGCTCATCGCATATTCGCCTATGGGTCCGACGTCATCGCTTTCCTTCGCCCCGCCGCTGTGAACGGACACCAGCGGATAGACGTTGCCGGTGGAGAAGGCGGCGATGCGACTGTGTCGGAATTTCTGCGCGGTCATGCCGGCCAGGTAGGTGTTCATCGCCCAGGTGCGAGCCTGGTTTCCAGTGCTGCCGAACTTCATGCCCGCCATGTAAATCACATTCTGCACGTCCGGCAGACGATCCAGCGCCTCCTGATCGAGCAGATCGCATGCGATCGTTTCAATCCCATGCGATTGAAGTTCGGATGCCAGATTCCCGGAACCAAAACGCGAAACCCCGATCACGCGCCGGCGCAGGCCGGCTTCATCGAGCGCACGTTTGAGCATGCGCGCCAGCGTCGGCCCCATCTTTCCCCCGACGCCGAGGATGATGTAATCGCCGGGGAGATTGCGGACGGTTTCGATGACGCCGGGTGATGGGACGCTCAGGAGATCGCCGAGGTGCGCTTCATCGCGAATTGAAGTGGGTAGGTTCTTGGTCGAGTCGGTCATAAGGGGCTCTCATTATCGGGCCAAATCCGCTGAGCAAAGTCTGGGATAGGATACTCTCGACAAAGCTCCGCGTGAAAAGTCGCGCGGACGAGCGTCGATTTTTGTTTCAAAGGCGTCTCCGGTTTGCGCCGCTGGCCGCGCCCCACAAAGGGGCGGCTAAAGGAAGCAGGACGATGCGGTGCATCGACGATTGAGTTGTGATCGCACGAAACGCGTTGGTCGTCGTTCCGCACGAATGTCCCCTTTTAGCCGCTACCGCTTGCGGTGCGCGTCCAGTGGCGCCGAAGAAAATGGGCTCGCACCTCGCGCGATCATTTTCCGACAATCCAGTCAAATCCCCTGACGGGCGCGACCAGATTCCTCTCGATGGGCGCTTGTTGGTCCATTCGATACGATGATCCAACAACAATGCTCAATCTTCGCGAACATTTATTGACTGGTCAGGTAATCCCCGCCCACCCCCTTGCTCTCGACGCAAACCGCAAGCTCGACGAGCGGCGGCAGCGGGCGCTGACGCGGTATTACTTGGCTGCCGGCGCGGGGGGCATCGCGGTGGCGGTGCATACGACTCAATTTGAAATTCGGCTGCCCAAGCACGGTTTATTCAAACCGGTGCTGGAACTGGCATCGCAAACGGTAGATGAAACTCTCGCGGCGCAACCAAGGGCACTCGCGAAAATCGCCGGCGTCATCGGGCCAACGAAGCAGGCGGTCGAGGAGGCGTCGGCCGCGCGGTTTCTGGGATATCACGGCGTGCTGCTAAGCCTGGGGGCGTTGAAGGATGCGACGGACGATGAGCTGTTGAATCACGCTCGCGCGGTGGCGGATGTGCTGCCGGTGATCGGCTTTTATTTGCAGCCCAGCGTAGGCGGACGGCTGCTTTCTTACAGCTTCTGGCGGCGCTTCGCGGAGATTCCAAACGTCGTCGCGATCAAGATCGCGCCGTTCAATCGGTATCAGACGCTCGATGTGGTCCGCGCGGTGGCGGAGTCGGGGCGAAAGGACATCGCGCTTTATACTGGGAATGACGACAACATCGTCGTCGATCTGCTGACGCCCTTTTCATTTGGCAATCGCACGCTGCGCATCGTCGGCGGGCTGCTGGGGCATTGGGCCGTCTGGACGAAGCGCGCGGTGCAACTGCTGCAGGAGATTCATCGGGCGGCGCCACTGTGGGAAGCAACCGATGCGACGATCGCCTCGCGCTGGCTCTCTCGCGCCGCGGCCATTACCGATGCCAACGCGGCGTTCTTCGATGCCGCCAATGGATTTCGCGGATGCATTGCGGGCATCCATGAGATTCTGCGGCGACAGGGGCTACTGGCCAATATCTATTGTCTCGATCCGCACGAAACGCTGTCGCCGGGGCAGAGCGAGCAGATTGATCGCGTCATTCGAAGCTATCCGGAGCAGAATGATGACGCGTTTGTGGCCGAGCACCTGGATGAGTGGCTGCGGTGAGGCGCATGACATGTTTCAGTGGATCTTGTCTAAGTCGATGAAGTCTTTGAGGGGAATTTCGAAACCGGTCCCACCCAATGCAGGTTCCGATACGACGATGCGCAGCGTGAGCGTTTTGATCGCGGCGCGATCTGCTGCGAATGCCACCAGAATGTGATTGGGCTTGGTGCGCTCTTCCTTTAACGGCGCCAGGACAAGGAACTTCCCATCCTGCATCAATTCCAGATCAACGCGGTTGAATTTCTTCAGGGCATCGCGTGTGTCGAATTCCATCTCGATGCGCGCATCCCGCGGGCCGGCGGCGAGGGCGCGAAGCTCGATGCCCATCTTCCTGGCTTCATCTTTGGAAAGGCGGGCAATTTCCATCATTGCCAGGCAGCGCCCGCAGGTGAGGGTGAGCAGGATTGATAGAGCTGCGAGGGAGATTTTGGTTTTCATAATGCCGTTTGACGAGTAATGGGCCGGAAGGTTTCACAGCATTCTGGATCATGGCAGCGCGCAACGGCTCGCAAGCGCGCCCGCTAAACGTGGTAGATCAAACCGATCACCAGGATTGGCAACCCCGCCCTCTTTCGGCGATATTGCCATTGGCGGCCAAACCTTTCCCGCCAATTCCAAATGCCCAAATCCTTTAAACGTGCGGCGATCGCATCCATCCTTGCGGCCGGGGTTTCATTGGCGACTGTCCGTTTTGCATTCGCTGAATCGACCGACCAGGCCCCGCGTGATCCTCGGCAATCGATCCTGCACGATGTCGATCATCCATGGGGCTTCGATCCGCATTACACGGATCAAAAGCAGTGGGCGCAGCGTGCGAAGGAGTTGCGCGAGCAGATTTTGGTGGCTGAAGGGCTTTGGCCGATGCCACAGAAGACGCCGCTGAATGCAGTGATTCATGGCAAGATCGAGCGCGATGGATACACGATTGAGGACGTTTCGTTCGCCAGCATGCCCGGCCATTATGTGACCGGGAATCTGTACGTCCCCACCAGACAATCCGGCCGCGTGCCGGCAGTCCTTTGCCCCCATGGCCACTGGGCTGGCGGGCGCTTTTATGAAAACACCGAGGCCGCCGCGAAGAAGCAGATCGAGCTCGGGGCCGAGCAGACGATGGAAGGCGCGCGGTTTCCGATCCAGGCGCGCTGCGCGATGTTGGCTCGGATGGGCTGCATCGTCTTTCAATACGACATGGTCGGCTATGCCGACAGCACCGCCATCGAGCATCGCGCCGGCTTCACCGATTCGCAGGCCATCCTTCGGCTGCAGAGCTTTATGGGTCTGCAAACCTGGAACAGTATCCGCGCGCTCGATTTTGTCCTGAGCCTCCAATATGTGGATCCGAAGCGGATTGCCGTCACCGGCGCATCCGGCGGCGGGACGCAAACGATGATCCTCGATGCGATCGATGACCGCCCCGCCGTCGATTTCCCGGCTGTCATGGTGTCCGATGAAATGCAGGGCGGCTGCATCTGTGAGAATGCCCCCTTATTGCGCATTGGTACTAATAACTTAGAAATTGCTGCCGCCTTTGCGCCGCGGCCGATGGGGATGAGTTCCGCCAATGACTGGACGCGCCATCTGGTGGAGCGCGGGTTGCCGAAGATCAAAGCGATTTATCAGCTGTACGGTGCGCAGGATCAGACGATGGCCTGGTATCGCTCCTTCGAGCACAACTACAACCAGGTGAGCCGAGAGCTGATGTACAACTGGATGAACGATCATCTGAAGCTCGGCTGGCCGTCGCCGGTGAAGGAAGTGCCGTTTAAACCGGTGCCGCCCAAAGAGCTGTCGGTGTATGACACCGACCATCCGCGCCCGAGTGACGAATTGGGCGCCGCGGAATTGCGCAAGCGAATGACCGCGGCTTCCGATGCGCAGATGGCCGAGCTTCGATCGAACCCGGATGAATATCGGAAGATCGTCAGGACCGCGCTGCGCGTGATGATCGGAAACAATATTCCATCGCCCGGCGATGTCTCAATGGAGAAGGCTTCGCAGTCGGTCATCGCGGGCGGTGCGACGCTTGAAACTGGATTGCTGGTGCGCCATTCAACCGGCGTTTCACTCCCCTTTTTCCTTCTGACACCCGCGAACGCAAATGGACAAATCACGATCGTCGCCGACGATCGCGGTCGAACCGCAGTCTTGGATAATCAAAAACCAACCGACATTGCTGCTCGACTTCTTTCATCCGGGCAAACTGTTCTTTCAGCAGACCTCGCGTTAACTGGCCAGCTATCCTCCGACCGCGCTCCAGACCAGCGCGGGCGATACGCCAGCTACAACTACGCCGGTTACTATTTCGGCTATAATCCCAGCATTCTTGGCGGGCGCGTCACCGACCTGCTGGCTGAGATTAGCGCCGCGCACAGTCGATCCGGCAAGCCGGTCAACATCGTCGGCCTTAACAAAGCCGGCGTTGAGACGATGCTGGCCGTGGCGCTCGCCGGTGATTCGGTGAATCGGGCCGCGATCGATCTGAACGGCTTTGATTTTGATCAGGTCAAAGATGCTTCGGATGAAATGATGTTGCCGGGCGCGCTGAAGTATGGAGGCATCAGTGGATTTGCGGCACTGTGCTCAAGCGATCGCACTGCCCTGTGGAGCGCTCCGAAATCTGCAACGAATCTTCCGAAAGATATGGTGCGGCAAGGCCAAGCCGCCCCAGCAGAAATGATCCAATGGATTCTGACCCCGGCTCGCTGATCCGCGTCAAGAGTCAGCCGACGACGGTTCGATACCTGAATGAAGCCAACCGCAGCGGAGTTTGAGCGACTGGCCCTGGAGCAGCTCGATATGCTCTATCGGGTGGCCCATCGATTGGCCCGCCAGAGCGACCGCGCCGCCGACCTCGTCCAGGAAACATACCTTCGCGCCTTTCGATCCCGCGAAAGCTTTGATCTGCAATCGATGGGCATCCGCCCCTGGCTGGTGCGGATCATGCATAATCTGCACTTCAGTCGCTCGCAGCGCGATCGCCGCCATCCTGTATCGATGGATCAGGAGATTCTCGAGGCCGCCCAGGCCGCGCCGCCCTCTGCGACCAACTTCTCCCAGGATCAGTTCCAGAATATGGACGAGCGATTGGTCAAAGCTTTGAACCAACTGCCGGAGGAATATCAGGTTGTCATCTTGTTATGGGCCGTCGAAGAGCTGTCGTACCAGGAGATTGCCGATGCACTGGAAATACCGATTGGAACCGTCATGAGCCGACTTTACCGGGCCCGTCAGCGCCTCAGCCAGGATTTGCATGACTTTGCCAACGAGAAAAGGATCGGTCGGGAATAGTTGCCGATGAAATCGGATTTTACTTAGTAGAATTCATCAAATCGTAACGTGGAAAACCAGCCGCCAGACAATTTCGAAGATGCATCGCTCAAGTCGGCTGTCCGCCGCGCCTGGGGTAATGAGCGAGCGCCCGAGAGCCTGCGAAAAAGCATCGCGCTGCTGGCGACGCCCACGCCGACGACGCCACCCGCGCGCGCCTGGCCCAAGTTCCTCGGCTCCTCCCCGATCAAGTCGGTGGCGGCGGCTGTGCTCCTGTCCATCGGGCTGGCCTACCTCGGGTATCAAGCCTATCGAATGACACGCCCAGCGCAGGTGCGCGTCATGGTCGAGAGAATCCCAGATTCGATGGCCCACAAGCTGGCCGACGATCATGATCGGCTGCTCGCGGACGCCAATAAATGGAGTCCCGATCTTCCGCGGGATAATGCCGATCAACTTGCCGCGACTCTAAAGAAAAAGCTGAAATTTGTTCCGATGACCGCTTCTCCGGGTGAAGGGTTTAGCCTTGTCGGAACCGCATTGCTCGGCAAGGGAAACGGAGCGGAACTGCTTTACCAAAAGGGGAATCAAACGGTCTCCGTATTTTCCCTGCCCGCCTCGGATGTTCCGATGTGTGACAACAATGCGATTTTGGGCGGAAATGCGCCGAATCATCCGATGGCCGGTTTCGTCCACGATGGCGGGTTTTACATGCTCGTCGGCTCCAGCGCGGATAACTCCATGTCCCTGTCCGACGTGCAGGCCCTTCGTGACAAGCTTCGACCCTCCATTCCAGGCGCTTGCCCGAGTCATTAGCCAGGATCGCTTGTGGAGGGCGTCACTCCTGTGACGCCGCGAGCGCCGCGAAGTTAAGGTTCTCGAAAATTCTCGGCGGCAGAGGACTGCCGCCCTCCAACCCCTCTTCCAAAAACATACCCTTTCCGAACATCTTTGCGGCACGCGGCCAGTCGCGTAGGATGGGGTGATGCCTGTTGAGCAAGTACCCGCGCCGCGCAACAACAACGAGGGAAGCGTCAAGGAGACGGTCGAGTCGATCCTTGTCGCCTTTATCCTCGCGTTTATTTTCCGCGCATTTGTCGTCGAAGCGTTTGTGATCCCGACCGGATCGATGGCCCCCACTCTTTATGGCGCTCACATGCGTTTCCGCTGCCCGGATTGCGGGTATCTGTTCGATGTCGGCTACTCTTCGCCGACCGGTTCGGAGGACAACATTCCCGGGTCGGCCGATCAGCGGATGGATTATGAATGCCCCAACTGCGGCTACATTTTTCACCAGCGCGATGCCGCTTCCGATCTTCCGATCGAGCGGCCTGTGCGATTCGGCGATCGGATCCTGGTCCTCAAATACCTCTACCTTTTTGAGAAACCCAAACGCGGGGATACCGTCGTTTTCAAGAGCCCTTCGGAAGTGAAGTCGGATCCGGAAGATCCAGAATATTCGGTCAATTACATCAAACGCCTGATCGGCATTGGCCCCGAAAGCGTCGTTCTGCTGGACGGCGATGTTTACATCGGCCCGGGCAATGCGGGTGACGATCCGCGCGCGGCCAGCCAATATCACATCTGGCGAAAGCCGGAACACGTGCAGAATGTGCTTTGGCGCAACGTGTATGACAATGATTTCATTCCCCACCTGCCGCAGGCCGATCGGTCGCATCCATGGACGCAGCCATGGGAGGCGGTGACAGCGTCGAACGGCTGGAAGCTGGGGCAGAGTCGAGTCTTCTCTTTCAACGGCACCAGCAGCACGGGAAGCATTGCTTTCAATGCCGAGGTCAATCCATCATCGCATTATCTGACCGATTATCTGGTCTATGACGAAGCTGAGCATGCAATGCGGAATTGGGTCTCGCATACCCGCTATATCAGCGACCTGAAGCTTGCCTGCACGTACACCCGCCACTCCGGAACCGGCCCGTTCGAACTTGTCCTGACCAAGAATGACGACTGCTTCACGGCCCGCATCGAGAACGGAACGGTTTCGCTGATTCATTCCAAAGTCGTGGGAGGATCGAACGAGAAAGCTTTCCAGGCTGTCTCGCCAAAGACGATTGGGCAGCCGGTGAAGCTCGAGGTACTTTCGCAGCCCGACCCGGTTCGCGTTGAATTGATCAATGTCGATTATCGCGCCAGCGTGCGCATCAACGGCAAAGAAGTGATCGCGACGACCGATGCCGATTATCATTCGGATGTCGCAAAGCTCTGGCAGCAGGCAATGGTGCCGGGCGGCGAGGCGAACGTGCTGCCTCACGTGCGGATCACCGCCGCCAATCAGTCTTGCGATATTGAACATCTCGATCTATCGCGCGACATTTATTATCTGAACGTCGATCCGGGCCAGAGCTATGTCTTCTGGGCCGGGCCCGAAAAGCCGGTGCATCTTCACCAGGGTGAGTACTTCGTGCTGGGCGACAACTCCTTCATCAGCGGCGATGCCCGGTACTGGGATCGCGGCGTCATCGAGCCGCAGGAAGGAATCAACGTCGAATCCGGCCGGGTGCCCGACCAGTTCATGCTCGGCAAGGCCTTTTTCGTCTATTGGCCCGCGGGATATCGGATGCCAGGCACGAATGTGAATGTCGTTCCAGATTTCGGGGACATGCGGTTTATCCATTAAGTAAAAAAGAGATTCACCACGGAGGCACGGAGACACGGAGGTCGGGTTGTGCTGATAGATGGGCCGACGCGAGGGAAATTGACTTGAATTGATTTTTACGTTTGCTCTCTGCGCTCACTGATGCTCCAAGGGCGCCAAGTAGCCAAGATCGCGGAGAAGAATCTTATAAAAAGAATTTCTTGGCGCTCTTGGCCCCTTGGCGTCCTTGGAGCAAAAAAGCGACGTTCCCTGTAGTGGCTCTCACCTCAGCAGAACCACACCTCCGTGTCTCCGTGCCTCCGTGGTGAATAATTCTTTTCCTTCACGAGGCAGCCATGCGAGAAAAACTGGCGTGGGTTGGGTGTGGGGTGGTTCTGCTTTCAGCATTGAGCGCAGGCGTCGCGCGGGCGGACGATCCGCCGATCGTCATGCGGAACGTCATCGAACGGCACCTGGCCGATGAGGGCGCGCTGGAGCGATTCTATGATGTGCCGGATTCGGAGGCACGCTTTACTCACGTCCGACAGTTCCAGCAGCAGGAACTGGAGAAGCTCGGCAAGATCCCCTTCGATCGCCTCGACCAGGATGGCAAGGTCGATTACCTGCTTTTGAAATACAAGCTCAGTTTCGATTTGCAGGAGCTGGATCACGAGCAGAAGCAGGTGCAGGAAATCGGCAAGATGGTGCCGTTTGAAGGCACCATCGCGGCACTCGAGGAATCGCGCCAGGCGATGCAGCCGATCAATCCTGAGGAGGCGGCCAAGACCCTTTCGAATCTTCTCACGCAGATCAAGGATGCCCAAAAGCAGCAGAAAGGCGCCGCGGGTTCCAAGACCGGCAACATCAAGGTGCTGGCCCGGCGGGCGGCGAGCCTGACCGACCGCCTGCGTTTTGTGCTGAAGCGGTGGTATTCCTTCTACGACGACTTCAATCCGGAATTCACCTGGTGGGCGCGCGAGCCCTATCCAAAAGTCGATGCGGCGCTGAGCGATTACGCCAAGTATCTCCGCAACGAGCTGGAAGGCGCAAAGAGCGGCGAAGATGAGCCGCTGGTGGGCGACCCGATCGGTCGTGAAGCGCTGCTCGATGCCCTCAAGGCGGAGATGATTCCCTACACGCCCGAAGAGCTGATCGACATTGCTAACCACGAATTCGCCTGGTGCGAAGTGGAAATGAAACGGGCCGCGCGCGACATGGGCTGCGGCGATGATTGGCACAAGGCGCTGGAAAAAGTGGATGCGATGCACGTGCAGCCCGGCCAGCAGCCGCAGCTTATTAAGCAGCTTGCCGAGGAGGCGATCAAATTCGTTGAAGACCGCGACCTGGTCACCATTCCGCCGCTGTGCAAAGACACCTGGCGGATGGAAATGATGCCGGTTGAATCGCAGAAGGTAACGCCCTACTTCACCGGCGGCGAAGAGGTTCGCGTTTCATTCCCGACCGACACCATGAACACCGCGGACAAGCTCATGTCGATGCGCGGGAACAACATTCCCTTCTGCCGGGCGACAGTGCTGCATGAGCTGATTCCTGGGCATCATCTGCAGATTTTCATGGCGCAGCGCTACAAGCCGTATCGGCGGACGTTCCGCACGCCGTTTCTGGTTGAGGGCTGGGCGCTCTATTGGGAAACGCGCTTCTGGGAACTCAATTTTCCGCGCACGCCTGAAGAGCGGGTCGGCATGCTTTTCTGGCGAGCGCATCGCTGCGCGCGGATTATCTTCTCGCTCAAGTTTCATCTAGGGCAGATGACGCCGGATGAAGCGGTGCAGATGCTGGTGGATCGCGTGGGACATGAGCGGCGCAATGCGACCGCGGAGGTGCGACGATCAATCGCCGGAGATTATGGTCCACTCTATCAAGCTGCGTATATGCTCGGCGCGCTGCAGCTTCGCGCTTTGCGCGAAGAGGTCGTGAAGACTGGCAAGATGACCGATCGGCAATTCAACGATTCGGTCCTCCGCGAAAATGCGATTCCCGTCGCGATGATCCGAGCGAGCCTGACCCACGAGCAACTGACGCCGGATTACACACCTAATTGGAGGTTTTATGATGAGCTGACCGGTGCGCCCGCCACGCAGCCCGACAAGGCAAAGGAGCAGCAATGAATCTCCGAAGGGCCTTGCGTCATTATCGAATTATCTCGTCGGCATGGATTCTCATTTTCATTTTCGGATATTGCGCGCAGGCGGCCCCGCCTCGCGTGTATCGCGACCATATCAATCCAAACTGGTTGTCGGGCAATTCGCGATTCTGGTATCGCAACGATTTGCCTGGCGGAGCAAAGGAATTCATCCTGGTCGACGCCGAGAAAGGAACGCGTCAGCCGGCTTTCGATCATTCCCGCGCGGCAGGCGCCTTTTCGAAGGTCCTGGGGCACGAAGTAACAGCCGACAAGCTGCCGAGCGACGTCATTTCCTTTCCGGATGATCATTCCGTCCTGCTCTTTGGTACGTCCGATGCGTGGAAACTCAATCTTGCCAATTACACAGTGATCGAAGACAAGAGCGCCCAGCGCCCGCCGGAAGCGAACACTCGCCCCGCTTTCGGGCGCCGGCGAGGGGGTGGCGGACGAGCCGTTTCGCGCGAATCGCGCATATCGATCCCATCCCCTGATGGCAAATGGGAAGCCTTCGTTCGCGACAACAATCTTTACCTTCGCGATCGCCAAACGCATGAAGAGCAACCGCTTTCCACCGACGGCTCGGAGAAGGATTCGTATCATCGCGATGTCTATCGCGATCGCGCGGTCGGGATGAGCTACACCCGGCCCGAGGCGCCGGCGACTTTGCCGGAGGTGTATTGGGCGCCGGATTCGAAGCATCTGGTGGCGATGCGGACCAATGGCGTGCCGGGGCGGACGGTTTATTACGTCCAATCTTCTCCGCCCAATGCGCTGCAGCCGGTGCTGCATTCCTATCCGTATCTGAAAGCGGGCGATCCGATTCCGGTGCATTTTCCGCATCTGTTTGATGTGGAGAAGCGCGAGCAGATTCCGATCGCGCGGGATTTGATGCCTGATCCCTGGGAGATTTCCGATATCCGCTGGCTCGCGGACTCGAGCCGATTCACCCTACTGTTCAACCAGCGCGGGCATCAGGTGATGCGGATTATTTCAGTGGATTCTGACACAGGAAACGCCCGCACAATTGTCGAAGAGCACAGCTATACGTTTATTGATTACTCCGGCAAAATGTTTGTTGATTTCGACGATGCGGCTCATGAGATCATCTGGATGTCGGAGCGCAGCGGATGGAATCACCTGTACCTTTATGATTCCCGGACAGGTGAACTGATAAATGCCATCACGCAGGGCGACTGGGTCGTGCGCGGCGTCGATCGGGTCGATCATGAAAAGCGGTTCGTCTGGTTCCATGCCAGCGGCATCGTGCCGGGGCAGGATCCGTATTTCATGCATTATTGCCGGGTGAATTATGATGGATCGGGGCTGAAGGTTCTTACTGAGGGCGATGGCAATCATTCCGTCCAATTCTCACCGGATCGACGGTTTCTCATCGATACCTTCTCCCGCGTGGATAGCGCGCCGGTCATGACGCTGCGCAGCGCGGAAGATGGACATCTGATTACGAAACTGGAGAGCGCCGATTGCAGCGAAGTGCTAGCCGCTTATCACCGGCTTCCTGAGCCGTTCGTAGCAAAAGGGCGCGACGGGGAGACCGATATCTATGGCATCATCGTCCGCCCCACGAATTTCGATCCGGAAAAGAAGTATCCGATTATCGAAAATATTTATGCGGGGCCGCAGGATTCGTACGTACCCAAATCCTTCCGCTCACCACCGCCGGATCAGACACTAGCCGATATGGGCTACATCGTCGTGCAGATCGACGGCATGGGAACCTCCAATCGCTCCAAGAAATTTCACGACGTCTGCTGGAAGAATTTAGGCGATGGCGGGTTCCCTGATCGGATCCTCTGGATCAAGGCGGCCGCCGAGAAGTATCCGCAGATGGACCTGGCGCGCGTCGGCATCTACGGTACCTCCGCTGGCGGGCAAAACGCGTTGGCTGGCTTGCTCAACCACGGCGATTTCTATACCTGCGGCGTCGCCGACAGCGGCTGCCATGACAACCGCATGGACAAAATCTGGTGGAACGAGCAATGGATGGGATACCCGGTGGGCCCAGAGTATGCGGAGCAATCGAACGTTACCCACGTCGGCAACCTCCGCGGCCCCCTGCTCCTGATGGCCGGCGAAGATGACGAAAATGTTGACCCCGCTTCAACGATGCAGGTGGTGAATGCGCTCATCAAAGACAATAAGGATTTCGATCTTCTGATTATGCCGGGGCATGGGCATGGGGTGTTGGGGACGCCGTATGGGCGGAAGCGAATGTACGAGTTTTTCGCGCAGCATTTGCTGAAGGAATCAGCCGGTAATTCGCATCAATCAACTTGATGCGACGATGCGCGATCGGGCAAACCCTGCCTCTGGAGGGCGGCAGTCCCTGCCGCCGCGACTTCTCGAGAGCGTAACGTCGTCCCGCTTACGGCGTCGCAACCGAGCGCGCAAGATCGAAAAGAGCCGCGCACGAAGTAAGCGGATTGACGCAACTGTGCGTTAATCCGCTTACTTCGTGCGCGGCTCTTTAAATTCTCGCTCCATTCGGGGCGGCGCAGGAGCGACGCCTTACAATCAGCTGCAATCGCCCTACCACTCCCCCTCTTTTTTAAATCGCTTCCGCGCCGCGGCACGGAATGCGGCTCCGGCTTGGTCCATCTGCCGAAGCAATTCCTCTCCGCTTCGTCCGGCACAATCTCGCGCGGCACAGATCACCGTCGAGCATTCATTGCTGTCCATAAAGCGCGCCGCTTCGAGAATCTCCGCCTCTTCTTCGCGCGTCATCGCCAGGAATCCATGTTTGTCGGCATGAATGAGCTGCCCCGGCTGGATCTTCTGCCCGAAGACTTCCACTTCACATCCCCATTTCACCGGGCAACTGTGCGCATGACCCACGCACAGCCGACGCGCCAGCGCCTTGAACCCCGCGTTGGTCATCTCATCCACATCGCGAATCGCGCCGTCGGTGATGGTGCCGACGCATCCCAGCGCGCGGTGCGTGTTGGCATTCACTTCGCCCCAGAATGAGCCAATCGTGCGCGGCTTATCCAGGTCCTGCACGACGACGATCTTCGGCCCCGGCTGCGAGCAGACGTACTTTCGATAATCGCTCCAGGCCGATGGCAGACTCTTTGGATGGCCCGCATTGCTCGGCTCAAACTGAAGCGTCACCGCATACCCCACCATCACGCCCATTTGCGGCATGAAGTCGCGCGTCTCTTCCAGATTGAAACCATCGCGCGTGCGATCGCGCCGGGTGATCTGTTCCCAGCCGTTGTAAATCGTCGGCGTGTTCCATCGCTTCAATTCAAGAAGCTGGCCATGAGTTAAACGTGGGGGTTGCGAGTCGGCTGCATTACTCATTGGAATTCCATGGTTCAATGTTCAATTTCGCATTAACCAGACTTCGTCAATTTGAAACGTCCGGCCATTTCCGCCCAGGCCGAGCGGGCCATACCAGGCCAGATCGAGCGTGCTTTTAGCGGTATTTTCCGGCGGTATTTCATACTCAGCTATGTCGCGCGAAGTACGATTCGCGCGAATTACGTCGCCGCCATTGATCTTCAGACTGACGCGCGTTGCATCACCGGAGCCGAACGACACGCGCAAATGATATCGCGCTTGCGGATCGAGATGGTCATAATGCATTCTCACCGGCGCATCATAGAGCGCCTCGGCTCCATGCCACCGCGCTCGCGGAAGCGGCTGGCCGCCACTGGTTCGGCTGCCAAATCCGGTCGCGACGGTCTGGTAAAAGCCGGGATCATCCTTCCAGCCGGCGCCTATCACCAAATGCGGCCGGTTCGCGGGATTTCCCAGCTCATCATAAAACCCACCGGGGCCGGGGTTGGAGCGATTCAGCAGTTGATCAATCTTTTCTAATCGCGCGGCTTCGCTTTTCGAAGCGCCGATTGTGGCAAATTCTGATCCCAGCCATAGCCGATCGTTCAATGGCACATCAATCTCATCGAGATTCGCACCACGACCGACCGCAATCGCAAAATACCGCTGGACACTAAGCTGCATCCGAATCGACTGAAACAGAGCCTCAGCCATTTCAAATGTCCGCGACCGCGCCTCCTGTGAAACCGCTTGCGTCACAGCTCGATCGAGAATTGCTTTGGCGCGATCCATCGCAATCAATGATCCTTCCACTGGCGCACGTCGAAGCTCTGAAACACCCTGCCGTTCGAGGGATGTTTCATACACTAGCCTTTCGTGCACGTACGCATCATAATTGGCCCGATAGAGCGCCTGCTGGAATCGCCAATTCAATTTCATCGCCGGCGTCGCATGACGCTGCATCGCCAGGAATTGATTGAGCGTCTGCGCAATCCCTTCATTGCTGATCGCGGGCCCCCGCCAATTTCGTTCCAGCGACAGCAACCCCTGCGCAAACGAATCCTCCGCATCCGGCGAAATGAAATACCGGCTGTATTCCCGCAAGATCTGAGTTACATCGCCATCCGGATTCCATCCCAGCGCGCTCCACACCGCCTTGTTCACATCGTCGTTGCAGCCTTCGGAGTAGGTGATGAAGCCGATGTCGTCTGGCGACGTCACGTGAAAAATGTTGGCCATACCCAGCGGCCGCGGATTGATGGGCTCGCGCGCCTCGGTCATCGCAAAGGCCAAGTCCCAATCGGGTACCGGATACTCGCATCGCAAGCTATGGGTGATATCCGGGTAATGTCGGATCGGAAGCGTTGCCGGAATGACCTTGCGAAAATCATGCAGTGACATCCGGATTTCCGGCCCGTAGACAATCCCCGACAACCAACTCGGCGGAGGGTCGATTAGCTTGCGAAATTCTTCAAACCATTCCTGCGTAAAACTCTGCGGCGACATCCACATTTTTGCTGAAGGGTGATAGCGATGCAGATTCTCCGTCTGTTTCTCCAGCAGCTTGAAGAGGACAGACGGACGCGTGTGCCCTGGATCTCCTCCGGGCACAAATACTGCATCCACCCGCGGTAGGCTTTTGAATACTTCTCCCCATTCAGCGATTGCATGCTCGACCGTCTTCGGATCGGCATAATCCCGGTCCATCGCCGGGTACCAGATCCAGACATCCATGCCATATTCATCCGCCAGCCGCGACATTTCCCGCATCATCTGCATCTGCGGCAGCGGAAACATCGGGCTGTCTGCCGCATCATCCGACCGCGGCGGAATCAGCTCGATCGTGTTGCAGCCAAACACCGCCAGATCGCGAAGGTACTGCTCCCACAGCGCGACGGTCCACCCATCGTACGAATTTGTTTTGGGGCGATAGCCAAGCTGATGCCCGCGCAGGCGCTTGAATGGCGCAGAAGCAGATGAGAATCCGTCAGGAAGCGTGATTTCCTGCCGGCGCATCGACATGGATCGCAGCAACTTGCCGACGCCATACAGAACACCGCGTGGGTCGCTGCCGATAACCCAGATGATCGTCGAGCCGGATTGGTGACCGACGCGGAGATCATATCCCTCCGCCCCCGGCATCTTTTCCGAAGCGTGCCAGCGATCACCGGCCAGCCCCTTAAGTTCGCCAGACGCTCCAACTGCGATGATCGTCTTCCCATCCGTCGGCCAAGTATGCTCATGCCGCCAGCGAATTTGCGTGCGTTTTTCAACTTCCTCCAGCAGCATCTGAGCTGCCTTCGGCTGGGGCTTCGGTGATTGATCCGCGCTCACAATGATTGCGTCATTGAGATTGATCGCAGTCGTCTCCGCGCGCACTACCACCGGCCAGCTTAAAACCGACGCGAAAAACGTGGTGACACAGAGTGCGCGCAGCACGCGAGCCTCCAATCTTTTGCCCGGGATCGGAAACAGCGCCGACCAGTCAGAAATGTCAGGAATTATGCGAGATTGGCGCTCGTCTGGCTATCAATAATTCGCGCTATAGTTTCTTCCAGTCGCTGGAGATTCACCGGCTTGGTCAGGTGTTCGATGAACCCGGCTTCTTTGCTGCGGTTGACATCTTCTTCCATGCCATAGCCGCTGAGCGCAATCGCCTTGATCGGCTTGCGCGCCAGGATCTGCCGCATGAGGTCCAATCCTGAACCATCAGGCAATCCGATGTCGCAAATGAGCAAATCGAAGTTTTCGCAGTCCGCAGCGCGAAGCGCTGACGAGACAGTGTCCGCCGTCTGCACCGAATATCCATCCAGCGTCAGCAGGCGCGTCATCGCGCGGATCGTATCGGCATTGTCTTCCACGAGCAGCAGCCGCCGACCTTTTCCCGCTCCGGTCGGAGTTCGACGCGGAAGCATCGTCGTCCTCGGCTCCGGCGTCGCCGACAGCGGAAGCGAAATGGTGAAGGTACTGCCCTTTCCGTGCCCCTCACTGCGCGCCTCGATCGTCCCGCCATGTGCTTCTACAAGCCATCGGCTCACGGTCAGCCCTAAACCAAGGCCGCCATGCTTTCGCGTGACCTGCTTCCCGCCCTGCTCGAATGCATCGAAGATGAGCGGCAGTAGTTCGCCATCAATTCCAATGCCGGTGTCCCACACTTCAACGACGATCCGGTTCTCGACGTCATACGTGCGAATGCCGATCGTCCCGCCCTGCGGCGTAAATTTCACCGCGTTTTTCAGCAGATTCCAGAGCACCTGCTGGAGTCTTGCCGCATCGGCGCGCACATGACTTTTAGGTGCATCCAGTTCCAATTTCAGCGTCAGTTGCTCAGAACGAATATCGCTCTGGCAGATGTCGATGACCTGCCGAATCTTCGCATGCACATCGGTCGGCGCAAAAAACAGTTCGAGCTTCCCGCGACTGATGCGGGTCAGATCAAGCAGGTCGTCGATCAGTCGCGCTTCCAGCTCGACGTTCCGCCGAACCATCTGAACCAGCTCATTCAACGTCGGCGAAATATCCGGCTCGCGCTCCATCATCTGCACGCAGGTCAGCACCGGAGTTAAAGGCGTGCGCAATTCATGTGAAAGCACCGCGAGGAATCGGTCCTTGGCGCGATGCGCTTCTTCGAGTTGCCGGCGCGCTTCCTGCTCGCGCGCGAGGAGATGATCGCGTTCCTCGGCATGGCGCTTGCGCTCGGTGATGTCGGCATGCGATCCGACCATCCGAACCGCCTGCCCCTGGTCGTCGCGCACCGCGCGCCCGCGCGAAAGCACCCAGCAATAGCTGCCGTCTTTTCGGCGCAGACGAAATTCCGTTTCATACACCGGCGCCTGCCCGCTCAGATGCCGATTGACCTTGTCCCAGGTGCCCTGCACATCGTCGGGGTGGAGAACTCGATTGAACGTTTCGATGCTCGACTGAATTTCGCCGGGGATATATCCAAGAATTCGGAACAATTGCCGCGACCAGAAAAGCTGATTGGTTCGAATATCCCAGTCCCAGATGCCATCCCGCGTGGCGTCCATCGCCAGCTTGCAGCGCTCTTCGCTTTTGAGCAGGTTGGCCTCGGCCCGTTTCCATTCCGTGACGTCTTTTGCTGCGCAATGCAAAGCGACGAGCCGGCCCTCGCGCCAGATCGGCCCGCCATGCACAAGCATTTCGACGCGCTGGCCGTCCTTGCGGATGATCGCTGTCTCCAGCCGCTCAAAAATATCCTGGAGGCATCGCTGGAAGTTCCACATCGTGTGCTGGAGTTGATCCGGCGCGACAATGTCCTGGAATGACATGGCCAGGAATTCTTCCAGCGAGTAGCCGCTCATTTCCGCGCAGGCGGGATTGGCGCTGATGAATCGCCCATCCGGATCGATTGAAAAAATCGCGTCGGTGTTGCGGAAGAAAAGTGCGTCGTGTTTCTGCTGAAGTTCGCGCAGGTCCAGGTCTGCCGCGCGGGAAGCGGCCTGCATTTCCGCAAGCTGTTGCCGCGTTTCGAGAAGTTCGCGCTGAGCGACGCGCTGTTCTTCCAGCGTTTGGCGAAGGCGGGTGATGCCGCCGGGCGCAGCAATATCGACGCCCTCGCGACAGAGCATCTCCAGCAGCTCGGAGATTTTCTGCTGATCCAACGGGTGTGGTAGATCGCCCATTGAATTCCTCCATGAATTGAGAATGCGATCTCTCAGATCGAAACGCGCCCTGGTCCCGCTGACTTTGCCCGACCCGCACTGTGCCCGCGCAAAAAATATGATACCGCGCTTCGGGCCGCTTGGAAGCGGAGCGGCACAGAAAAATCGCCGATGCGACGAAACGGCGCAAAGAAAAGAGGGTAGCGGCGCTTCGAGCGCCGCTACCCTCATGTAGTTGATAAGCGTTACATCTTTCCGACCGTTCTACGCCCCGCGCGGCGGCAGTTCAACCGCTTTAACCCGCACGATATTCGGCCGACTCCTCAGCTTCTCCATCAATCCATCCGTCGGCGTGCTATCCGCTTTCACGACCATCAGCGCCGTCGCCGACCCATCCTTACCGGTATGCCGGCTGATTACCATGTCGGCGATGTTCACCGACGCCTCGCCGAAGGTCGTACCGACGGCTCCAATCACGCCGGGCTGATCCTTATTGATGATCAGCACCATGTGCCCTTCGGGAACCATGTCCATCGCAAAATCGTCGATGCGCAAGACGCGCGGCAAGCCATCCGCGTAGACAGTTCCGAGGATACGATGCGATTCGCCATTCTGTCCCTCGGCTCGCACGCCGACGATATCGCCCACGAGTCCTTGCGGCGGCGATTGCTCGTGAACCTGATTCAGCTCGATGCCTCGGCTCCGCGCCAGATGCTCGACATTAATCACATTCACCGGCGGCGCGAGGTGCGGCTTGAGCAACTCCACCGTTGCCAGTCGCAGTAAAGTCTCCATCAACTTCGGCGCCCGCTGTCCACTGGCGCGAAGCGTGATCGACTTGTAGCCGCCTTCGCTCAGGCCCGCGAGCAGCGCGCCGATCCGTCGCGCCAGATCTGCAAACGGCGCTTCATCCGGCGGCAGATCCAGCTTGATCTTGCCGGCGTTTACCGCGCCGCGGATTTCGCCGTTCTTCAGATAGGCCACGATCGACTTGCAGGCCTCGACGCTGACCGCCGTCTGTGCCTCATCGGTGCTCGCGCCCAAATGCGGCGTCAGCACCACATTTTCCAGCCCCAGCAGCGGATGATCCGGAGCGATCGGCTCCTTCGCGAACACATCCAGCGCCGCCCCGGCGATCTTCTTGTTTTTCAGTGCCTCGGCCAGCGCGATTTCATCGACCACTTCGCCGCGGGCGTCGTTGATCACCAGCAAGTTGGGCCTGCATTTGCCGTTCAGGCGTTCCTTGTTCAGCAGATGCTTAGTGCCCTCGCCGCCGGGCACGTGGAAGGTGATCACATCGAGCTGCGCAAGGAATTCATCGAAATCGCGAATCAGCTTCACCTTTCCATCCAGCGCGGTCGGCTGGGTGTAAAAAGGATCGAAGCCCAGCACGTTCATTTCCATCGCGATCGCCCGGCTGGCAACGGTGCGCCCAATGCGCCCCAGCCCCACCACGCCCAGCGTCTTGCCGGCGAGCTGCGTGCCCTGGTAATAAGTTTTGTTCCATTTTGCAGGTTTGCTCTTTACGTGGGCATCCGCCTGCGGAATCTTTCGCGCAAGGCTCATCATCAGCGCCAGCGCATGCTCGGCTGTCGAAAGGGTCGAAGCCTCGGCGGTGTTGAGAACCAGAATGCCCTTGGCAGTTGATGCGGGCAGGTCGATGTTATCGACGCCCACGCCAGCGCGGGCAATCACCTTCAAATTCCCCGGCTTTTCCAGCACTTTCGCGGTGACTTTTGCGCCCGAGCGAACGACCATCGCGTCATAAGCCCCGGCGGCAGCCGCCAGCTCATCTTCCTTCAGCCCGACTTTTTCGTCGAACTGCATTCCCGATTGCTTGAGGAAATCCAGACCCTCAGCGGCCAGCTTGTCCGCGACAAGAATACGCATCGCCATAACGATTATCCCTTCTGGGATTAGAGAATCGCCGCGGGCCTGGTCTCACAGTTGTAGCCGGCCCCGGCTTTGAGCGGGCGATGTTAAGAGCCGGTGCGAAGTGACGCAAGGTGGAAACGATGTCGCATGCGCTGCAAAAACCTAACCCTTTGCTACAGCACAAATAGCCGTAGCGCCGCGGCGCACCAGCGCCCTCTGCCGTTTAGCCGCTACCGCTTGCGGTGCGCGTTCTCCTGCATTTGCGATCGGAAGAAGCGCCCGACAAGCCGGGCGGCTAAACCGGGCGCATCACTGCTCTATCAGATGTTCTCGGCGCTAACGAACCGGCGCTGCTGTCGTCCCATCGAATTGAAAGTTCGCCCACGCCGTGCACCACTCGCCATCATTAGCGCTGTTCGCATATTCCTGATAGGTCCACAAGCGGCGCGGATCTGACGGATCGATGCAGGTCGTGGAATAGTTTCCCCAGGGAAGAGATTTGAATTTGTTGGACCGGAAATAGGTCGTCCCCGCGACCGCGTTCACTGGCGGGCGCATCGAGCCTGGCGGATCACTCGCGGCATGCATCATGACGTACGCGGATGGGAACTCGGCGGGAGAGGTTTTCGTGCAGCCGATGCCGATGTTCCCGGCGGCATCCACTGCCAGCGAGGGATGGGTATAGTCCGCATCCGGATCGTCAACCAAACCCTCCTGCAGCAGCGCGCCATCGCTGATGCGCACGTCGTACCAGAGAATTCCGGGTCGCGATGTAGCCGCCTTCTTCGCGCCATTGCATCCGAGGACGCGATCACCATACGCGAACACGCCAATCGTTCTTCGCCCTTCGTCGGCACGGAGCGGCTTCCCCGGCGCGGGCTGCCGCGCTTCATTGCTCCCGGAGGATCCATTGGGGCCAAAGTAAGTCCGGCTCAATGGAATCAATTGAACCGCCGACTTGCTGGCGGTGGTCGCGTTCGACCAGGTGATTTTGTACATGCAGAGCTTCGTGATCGGGCCGGTAGTAGAATCGCTGGGAAACTGCTTGTTCAGGAAAACTTCCGGATCGGTCAGCGCCTTATTCGGATTCAGATCGGTGGCCGGGAAGCTTTCCACTTCAAAGTTCTTGAACATGTTGATGTGGCTCAGGTCCGGCCCGCCCGCGGCAATCATGTCCGCGATGGGAATGGCGCAGCCATCCATCATGATGTGCGTGTTCCGCGTGGTGTATTGGAAATTCCACCACGCGCCGTAGAACCCGTTTTTGTCCACGCCCATGCGAAAGCCAAAATCGGGCGACTCGAACGGCGTCTGAATTCCTCGCCAGGGCTTCGTCGGATCGGACGAAGTGGACACGGCCAGATAAAGATGATGCCGCGTCTTATCGTCGGCGCAGGATGCGAACCAGCGCCCCGACAGCGAATCGTAAAGCATCCGCGGGTCATTCGGCGTCGCCAAATCCAGCGCGTTCCTCGGCTCCGCCGACTTCCAGAAATCGATCATGGTCTTCTGAACGAGAACCTTGCCGGTCGCCTTGTCATGCACGATGAAGAAGCTATCCGCGAAATCGACGACATGATTCAGCCCCACCGCCCCCGTCGTATCCGGACAAGGCTTATACCCCGGCCCCGAAGCGCCCGGAAACGCCTGGAGAATCGTCACATCCCGCGCCCAGGCGGAGGGTCCAGTCACAATCGTGAATGCGGAAACAAGTAATGCAACTTTGAGGATGGATATGCGCATAACTAAAAACTACCGCGATGATTTTCTGCCGGCAATGTGCACGAAGCGCAGCTGCGCGTTCCCGGCATGCGCCAAGGACGCCAAGGTGCCAAGAACGCCAAGAAGAAGATAGGGGTGATTAGACGTGCGTCAGAACGTTGTTGGATTGCGCCGTCCGCGCAGCAGCCCGAAACCCGCGATGATCGCGATTGTCGCCGCTCCCGGCTCCGGCGTGGGCGTCAGCAGATAGGCGTGCGTTTGCCCATCGATCGTCCCGTATCCAGTGATTTGTCCAGCGTCATTGATGGCCGTTGCGGCTCCCAGATCCCATCCCAAGCTGGGATCGATCATCGAATTGAGGTCCTGCATCACATCGTTAGCGTAGATAAACGCGTGGGTATCGGAATCCCCCGCAATGGCAGCGTCACCCACTATCTGTCCTAAATTGTTGATGTCCGCCGCTTCGCTAAACGTCCCGCCAAGCGTTCCCAAATTCTGCATCAAACCGTTGGTGTAGAGGAAGGCGCGCTTGGCGCCGGCGCTAGTGTCGGCTTGGCCGACAACCTGCCCAGCGTCATTGATCCTGTAGCCGTCGCTGTACGTTCCTCCAAGGGTTCCCAAATCTTGCATGAAACCGTTCGAGTATAGAAAGGCGTGGTAGTTGCCGTTGCTGATGTCTGACCAGCCCGTCGCTTCTCCCATTTTGTTGATGCCGATGCCGTAGCTGATGGCGCCACCGAGCGTTCCCAAATCTTCCATTGCACCATTAGAGTAGATGAATGCATGGTACGCGTTTGCAGTCGTATCCGAGCCGCCGGTTATTTGGCCGGCGTTGTTGATGCCGTAGGCTTTGCTTTCCGCACCTCCAAGTGTGCCGAGATCCTGCATCGACCCATTGAAGACGAACGCGTGATAACCGGAGGAACTAGTGCTGCTCCACCCGGCGACTTGCCCATTATCGTTGATGTCTAGCCCCATGCTTTGGCCCCCTCCTAGTGTGCCTAGATCCTGCATCGTACCGTTCGCGTAACGAAATGCGTGATAAACGTTTCCACCCGGCGTGTAGACGAGGCTTCCGGTCACCTGCCCGGAATTGCTTATGCTGTTGCTGGTGCTCGAGATCGCCGTCAGCGTTCCAAGATCGGTGATTGTGTACGACTGCGCGGCCGCCCATGAGGCCAGAGCCAACGGAAGAACAAACGCGGCACGAGCCGTCCAGAATTTGCCCGGCATTTTCCAATTTCGCATGGGATTCCCCCTCCGCCGGCGCGGCCGGCGTTTAAATCGCTTTGCCTAATCTCCCGGATCTTGTCCCGCAAACGCCCGCGAGGATCAAAGTCGGAGATGCCAAAGGTAACGTTGCGCAGAGGGGCTTTCAAGACTGAGTTTTGGGCTGCATCAGTTTGCGGTCCGGTGGTATCAAGAGCCGCGGAATCTGGGTCGAAAAAAGGGGCTGGTTTGGCAAATGATGCTTGAACCATTTCAGCGACGAACCTTTGCGCAAATCAAGGGACTGCCGGAAAAAGTCGGAAATAAAAGAATAATTGGGCGGTATCAATGTTTGGTAATTGTATGGTTCATGAGATTTCTGTTTGAAGATGAGTTCTGCTTGCTATGGAGATATCGATGGTGATCAGAGTGCGGAAAAACAAATTGACACTAGTAAATATGAAAAATCGTTTGACAATCGTTGCGCGGCGCTGGTGTCGCGCATTCTAGAGGTCAGAAACTAGAAACTTGAAGCTTGGAGGTCGCTTTGCCTCTGCGTCCGCTGCGGCGAGATCTCAATCCGTGTCATTCGATTGCAATCCGGGGATGATTCATATTAATCCAGATACATGTGAGACAAATGAGACACGTGTCTCACCGGGATCAGCAATAAATGGTGAATTGTAAATAGTGAATAATGAATTGGTTACAGCAGAATCAGTCGAAAAATGAGACGTTTGGGACACGCAAAAAGTGTCTCACTGTCTCATTAAGTTCCACGAGGCTTAGCCGCCCGGCCTGCAGCGAGCTTGTCGAACCTGCTCGTCAGGCACTTGTTACCGTTCGCGGCGTCGCTGGAGCGACGCCCTCCAGTTGCGGAACGTCGAATGCCCCAGATGTCCCGAATGTCACACTATGTCACACGCACGCGGCGAGGAACCGCATTCATAAAATGATCTGCCACGACCAGTTATGCCATTCAGATGCGTCCAGTGTCCCCGGCTTTCTCGCCGCGCGCGTCATTTTGGGACATTGCGCGACATGCACCTTCACATGCACGCGCTCATTGTCCTGGAGCAGCAGCGTGCCCATGGCCATCACCCGGTTGGTGGGCGTCGTAGTGTTCGCGAAGGATGTCTTCGCCGAAATCGTTGGCGGAGTCACGCCAGACGGTGTGGATGTGATTGGCGTGGTCCTGGGTGTCGTCGAACTCGATCAGGAACGTGGGGCCGTGGATGCGATAGTAATGGCCTTCGCCCGGCTCGATGCCGCCGGCCCAGGCGAATTTGATCTTTTCCCAGCCGGCCTTCTCGATGCGTTGAAGATCGCTCTCGGCCAGCTCCGGTCGCAGGCGATAGGCATAATGCTCGACCAGATCCATCAGCAGCTTCTTTTGATCCGGCTTCATGTCCGCGACAGCGACTCCGACTGGCGGCCCGGGGTTGGCCTTGCGCGAGTTGCCGGTGATGATTTCGCTGGGGGCTTTGGCTTCGATGATCGCCTGCTTGCGCTGGGCTTCGTCGAAGCTTTTGATGATCGCGCGACCCAGAGTTTCTTCGGTATCAAGCACGAACAATCCCTTGCGCGGCCCCTGCTTCACCTCGGCGGGATTCGACCCAAAGAAGACCGGCCCGGCGACGGCAGCTTTGCCATGGGCGATGGTGAAGTTGAGCGAAAGGTGGTGCCCCTCGACGCGCCAGCCCCATGTCGTATCGGGGCCGGGCGTTCCGAAAATGCTGAAGGCGTAGTTGCCCGGATCGCGGCGCGGGCCGCGGCCGTTTTCCATTTCCTTGAGGACCTGATCGAGGCTCATGATGGTCTCGGCCTGCATGTAGCCGCGCTGCGAGAGCCCACTGGCGAGAAACGCATGGGCGAGGGCGCGTTGCGTCGAATCCATATCGTTCCAGGTGATGCCCTTGCGCGTGCGCGGGATGAAGTGCCAGTTGTAGCGCTCCTGATCTTCAAAGGAGAAGCCGGCTTTGGACTGAAGCTCAGGCGTGAGCGATTTCCAGAAATTCTGCGCCGCCTCGGCCATCTGCCTTGCCGCATGTTCCATCGCTGCTTCGGAGCCATGCGGATTGATCACGCCAGCATGCTCCGCCGGGTCATCGTGCGCCATGGCGCGGGAGCAATTCCACAAGGGCGGGCTTGTTGCCGTGATGGCCGCGAGAGTAATGGCTTTCCAGGTTGCGCGCTTCATGTTGGTTGTTCCTTCCACTTTGAACGGCAATATGCTGACGAATTGTTTCCCGAACCGGCCGCCGCGTCCAGCGTTTTACCTGACAACGCTTCCCCATTGCCTACGCATGGATTAGAAAGGCGTTGCTGCGAGCGAATTGAATCGGGACTGGGCCAAAAGAGCTATGGAAGATGCGCCGCCTTCGACAACCGTGCCTCCTGCCGCGCCGCGCGCGATGACATCGCGCGTGCGATGGCGCGCGGGGATGGAGCCGGGCGTACGCTTCGCGTGGCTCACGGGCGCGATATTGATTTTGATTGCGGTCGTGCTGGTGGGCTTCGCGGTGGCCGAGTGGCATCATCAGCGCTTCCTGACCACGCAGGGAGTAAAGGTTCAGGCGGTGATCATTCAGGCCAACGAATGGACGGTACCCGGCAAGAAGCAGCCTTCCGATGCCCCGATCATCTTGAGATTCGATTGGCATGGGAAACCATACGAAACCAGGCCGCAGCAGTTGCCGGGATGGAGCGAGATCATCACCGTCGGCTCCGTGCTGCCGATCTGCGTGGATCCGGAGAATCCGGAAGATTGGACGACGCTTCAGCATGCCGATCCGCTTGGGCCAAGGCTCGTCGGTGCAGCGGTGGCAGCGGCCATTGGTGTTCTGACGCTTCTTGTGGCGATGATCTTATGGAAGCGCGTGCTGAATCTTTGGAAAGACGGAATCGCTCTGGAGACGCTGGTGCTCGACAGCCATATTTCCGCTTTAGCGCCGCTCTCGCGGGCCGTGCGCTGCACGCCGGCCGACGATTCCGATTCGCGCGTGTTGACTGTTTTTGTTCCCCCCGCGCAGGGCAAGGTGAAATCGGGCGAAACGCTTTGGGTCTTATGCGTTGCCCCCAAAGCGCGCCGCGGGCTCGCTGCCGACTGGTTTGTATGAGATGAAGAAATTCAACCTCAACAGAATCTGGCAGCAACTGGCCATCGCGACCAACTGGCCGGTGCTGGTCTCGGTGCTGGTCCTGGCGGCGATGGGCCTGATCAGCATCGCGGCTTCCGATCGCGCGACGGGTCACCATGATGCCTATCGTCAATGGATTTTTCTGGGCGTCAGTCTGGGCTGCATGCTGCTATTCCAGGCGGTCAATTACCAGGTAATCGGCCGATGGGGATGGGGTCTCTACGTCATCAGCCTGCTGCTGATCATTTACACCGTCATCGGCACCAAGGTGCACGTGCCGGGCGTGCATAGCGTGAATGGCGCCTATGCCTGGATCAAGTTCGGCGGCGCGAGCATCGAGCCTGCGGAAATCATGAAACTGGCATTTGTGCTGGTGCTCGGAAGATACCTGCGCTATCGATCCAACTATCGAACGTTTGCGGGACTCGCAGGACCTTTTGCGCTGGCGCTGGTGCCGCTTGTGCTGATTCTCAAGCAGCCGGATTTGGGCATGGCGATGATCTTTCCACCGGTGCTGCTAACGATGCTTTTTGTCGCGGGCGCGCGGGTAAAGCATCTGGTGACGATCATCGTTGCCGCGGTTTTCCTGATGCCTCTCGCCTGGTTCAGCGGCTCAGAGAACATTCCCGTGCTGAAACACGGGCCGGTGCTGGTGAAGAAATATCAGCGCGAGCGCGTGTATGCCTGGCTCGATGCCGACAATCGAAATGAGCGCCAGCGTAAAGCCTATCAGACTTATCGCGCGATGGTGGCGTTCGCCTCTGGGTCATTTGCGGGAAAGGGATTTGGCAATATCCCCGTCGGCCAGACAGTTCCCGAATCGCAGAACGACATGATCTTCGCCCTGATCGGCGAGCAGTTCGGCTTCTTCGGCGCGATGGTGCTGCTGGTGAGCTACATGGTGCTCTTTGCCGCCGGTGCCGAAATCGCCGCCGCCACGCGCGAGCCCTTCGGCAAGCTCGTCGCCGTCGGCGTCGTCGCCACGATGGCGTGTCAAACGTTTATCAATCTGATGGTCTGCACCGGATTGATGCCGGTGACAGGCATCACCCTCCCCTTCGTCAGCTACGGCGGCAGCAGTCTAGTGGCGAGCTTTATGGAAGCCGGATTGCTGCTGAACATCGGTCAGAATCGGCCGCTGGTTCTGGCACGCGAGTCATTTGAATATGATTGACCGTCGCGCGAGGGCGCCTCATGTCCTCCGTCTCACGAACCGCCATCCCGCACGACGGTCCAGACCATATACAAAAGTCCGAAGGCTGCTCCCACGATCAGGATGAAGAAAAAGATTGCGCCCACGCAACCGACGGAATCGAACTTGGGCGACATCCAGCCATACATGATTGGGGCCTTCAGGAGCGAAACGACCCACGGCGCATGTGGTGATCAGCTCCTGCCGCGTCGCCCGGGTATCGGGTGCGCCGTGTGGGCTTCGTTCATCATTTCTTCCAGTGCGTTGACCTCATCGGGATGCTGGGCGGCGATGTCGTGGTCTTCATGCAGATCGGTGCGGAGGTTGTAGAGCTGGATGGGGCCAGTGAGCATCGGGATGCGGATGGCCTTCCAGTCGCCGGCGCGGACGGCTTGGGACGTCTGGCGTTCATAGAATTCCCAATACAGATACGCATGGCGCGGCTGGTGGCGAAGGTCGCCTTCGATCGCGGGGATGAAGACCAGGCCGTCGGTGCGCTTGGGCTGCGGGGCGCCGGCTACCTGCGCGAAGGTCGGCAGGAAATCCTGGAAGCCGCCGATGTAGTTGCTGGTGGTGTGCGGATGCGTGTGGCCCGGCCAGCGGACGATCATCGGCTCGCGGATGCCGCCTTCGAACATATCGCGCTTGAACCCACGTAAGGGACCCCAATCATCGAAGAAAGCCGGGTCGTGGCCGCCCTCTTTGTGAGGGCCGTTGTCAGAGGTGAAGACGACGATGGTGTTGTCATCGAGGCCGTCGGCCTTCAACTTCGCCATGATCTGGCCGACGTAGCTGTCGAGCCGGGTGACCATCGCGGCAAATCCTCTTTCCACGTCCGGCCAATTTTCGTTTGCATATTGTCCGAGGCTGGGAACTTCGGTGCCGTGCTTGCCGGCTTCGTCATTCGCATGAGGAATCGTATATGGCAAATAGAGAAAAAACGGCTGATCCTTGTGCTGATCGATGAAGTTCATCGCTTCGTTGGTAAAAAGATCGTTGCTGTACTGCGCCTTGTTGCTGGAGACGCCGCCGCCGTTGGGCTTTTCATTGGGGACAATATTTTCCAGCTTCACCTTTTCGTTATTTCGCCAGAGGAACGAGGGGTAATAGTTGTGGGCGTGGACGTTGTCGAGATAGCCAAAGAAATAATCGAAGCCCTGATTGGTCGGCACGTTTGGGGTGCCCGGCTCGCCGATGCCCCACTTGCCCATGGCGGCCGTCGCATATCCGGCCGATTTGAGAATCTGAGGCATCGTGGGCTGATTGATCGGGTTGCTCTCGTCGCCGTTGCCGCGCTCGTTGCAATGGCCCGTGTGAAGGCCGGTCATCAGGCAGCATCGCGAAGGCGTGCAAACGGTGTCGCCCGCATAAAACTGCGTGAAGCGCACGCCCTGACTGGCCAGCCGATCGATGTTCGGCGTCTTGATGCGCTTTTGCCCGTAGCAGCCAACATCGCCGTAGCCCAGATCGTCAGCCAGGATGAAAATAATGTTGGGCTTGCGCGAAGCAACGGCATGGGTGGAAGATTCGGGGGCAGGATGCGAGTTTTTGGCGCATCCCCCTGCCAACATCAGGAGCACGAGTATCGAACGGATCTTAAAAGATGTGGACGTGACGAGGCGATCCGGTCGGAACATGAGGCCTCCGAAGAAGATTTAGAAGCTGAGTTGAAAACCGGCAACAAGCAGCGGGCCGAAGTCGGCACGGATATGATTGGCCCGCAGCCGCGTGTCGTGATAGTCAATGCGCTCGGCAGCGACACCCAGCGAACCGGTCAGGCTGTACGATTTCGATTCCACCAGCCGATATCGTGCGACAACTTCGCCTTCCACGATAAACGGAAATGCGTCAAGCGGCGGCGATGCGAGTCCCATGACGCCGATCGAGAAAGGCCCACCTTCGGGACGCCAATCGACATCGACTCCGAGCTGGCCCGTGAATTTTGAGAATCGGCGGGTCGTTCTGAGCTTTGCGCTGGTAATGCGGTAGTAGAAATCCCAGAAGGCGGCGTTAATCTGTGGCGTAATGGTCAGAGTCGCCACGCCATTGTCGGCTTCGAACATGGGGATCGGATAGCGATATCCAAAGCGATACCAGTCGAGCTGAATGTCGTCCTTCACCTTGCTTTTAACGGCGAGTCCAAGGCCGTGGGTAACGATGGTACCCTCAAGCTTTGCCCGATCGTCCATGCGAATAATTTGGGCTCCCACGAAAAACTGGTGGGGTCCATACGTCGCCGCGACTTCAAGATCAGGGATCGTGGCGTGATCGATCCCAAGCTGACTTAAACGAGGCCGCTGGTGACTCGTGGTTTTCTTCTTGGCCCCTGCGGCAATCTGCGTATACCCCGCGACCGGGCCCCAGAGGAACTGGCCGGTGAGCGAAAGGTGAATCTGATTGATGACTGAATCGGAATCATCGGCAAAAAGCGGGCGATCAAAGTCGAGCCGAACCGGCGCGGGAGCGCCCAGCGCGCTTGCCGATGTGGGAGACAAATCAAACGGCTGATACAGTTCAGATGATTCTGTCGGCGCCGGTACCAAATGGGTCGTCAACGGCAGGGATGCCGAAAGAATGGGATCTGATTGAGCCGTCGAATCAGCAGGTGATCCGCTTGCGGAATAGGCCACCGTCCAACTCAGGGAAAGGGCCGACAAGATCGCCATTGAGCGGCAGACTTTTCGAATCGATTTTAGATAAACGGGCATGGACCTTCCCTTTACAAACCGCCTGGGCCGGATGGCGCAATGCCGCCGGATGCGGCGCGTAACTATCGCCGTGGGCCGTCTATATCGCAAACGCCATCGCCAGTCCATGCCCGCACGATGTGGCGACAGGTTCTAATTTCGAACAATTCGCAAATAAATATCGGGCTTTCTCACGATCTTCTCATGTTCTTGTGGTAGAGTCCCCGCGTTCATCGCTGGCTGCGGGACCCGTTCGGGGAACCTTTGGGAGATCTGGAGAAGCCCAGAGGTTTGAAAATGCCTTGGAGAAAAATGCGGGCGGAGAAGAGTGCCGCGGAGAGAGTGCAGCCCGGCGGGGAGAAAATCGGAGGCGAGAAGAGGGTGCGGCTTGTCCGCACCCTCTTCTGTTTTAGCGACCGCACATCGATCGATTTCAACTCGTTCAATTTGATGGCAGCTTTAACTTGAGTTGGATATCGCACCTGCGCGCCTACCATCAGACTCCCTGAATTGGGGAGTCGCAATGATGGAAGCAAGACAATTCCTCGCAGCCTTCGAACAGGAATTTTCTCGGACGAAGTCGATGTCCGAGGCATCGATTGCCCAGGTTTCAGATGAGGATCTGCATCGCCGAATCAATCCACAGCAGAACAGCATTTCTGTGGTGATGCAGCACGTTGCCGGCAATCTCCTGTCTCGTTTCACCGATTTCCTGACCAGCGACGGCGAAAAGCCGAACCGCGATCGCGAGTCGGAGTTTGCCGATCATCAATTGAGCCGGGCGCAGCTAATGGATATCTGGGAGCGGGGATGGACATGTCTCTTTGCCGCCCTTGCGCCGCTGAATGATGAAGATCTCGGCAGGACGGTTTTCATTCGCAATGAGCCCCATACAATTTTGAAGGCGATGGTGCGATCCAGCGCCCATTGCGCGTGGCATGCGAGCCAGATTGCATTGATTGCCAAGCATTTTAAGGGCTCCGATTGGCAATATCTGACGATTCCGCCGGGCGGATCGAATGCCTTCAATCAGGCGCGCGGAATCAAATCAGCTCCCGCGAGCGGCAGGTGAAGCATGTTCTGGGGCGCAAAATATCCGATCATCCTCGCACCCATGGGCGGCGTGGGAACCGTGGAACTGGCCGCGGCGGTCTCAAATGCGGGCGGCATTGGATCGCTGGCGGCAGCCTATCTTTCGCCGCAGGAAATCAGGCGTCAGATCAGTGAACTTCGTTCACGGACCGATCGACCCTTCGCGGTCAATCTGTTTGCCCAGGAAACCAAGCCGCTGGATCGCGACCCGGCACCGATGCTCGCGCTGCTGGCGCGCTTCCATGAAGAGCTGGGATTGGCGCCTCCAACGATCCCGCAAAAGCCCGCCGAGATTTTCGAGGAGCAGGCGGCGGTCGTGCTGGACGCGAAAGTTCCAATCTTCAGCTTCACGCTCGGCCTCCCGCGAGCCAAACTGCTGGCCGACTTCAAATCGTCCGGCACGATCGTCGCCGGAACCGCGACGACACTGGCCGAAGCGATCGCCCTTCGCGACAACGGCGTAGATGCGATCATCGCACAGGGAGCCGAGGCGGGCGCGCATCGCGGAACATTTCTCGACGATTATCAGCAGTCGCTCGTCCCGACTCAGACGCTTGTCAAGCAGATTCGCAATTCTGTTTCGCTGCCGGTTATTGCATCAGGGGGAATTCGCGATGGAAAGGCGATCGCACAGTTCCTCCAGCAAGGCGCGGTAGCCGTGCAGATCGGCACAGCGTTTATCCCATGCCCCGAATCGAGCGCTGCCGATGTGTACAAGCGCGCGATCATGGGCGAGCGTCCGGAAGCCAAGTCGGTCGTCACCATCGCTTTTTCCGGACGACCTGCGCGCGGACTTTCCAATCGTTTTATCGAAGAGATCGAAAAACACCCCGAACTCATTCTGCCGTTTCCCTGGCAGAATGCCGCAACGCGAGCATTGCGAAATGCCGCGGCCAAGGCTGGCCGAAGTGAATTCCTTTCGCTCTGGGCGGGCCAAGGGACAACTCCCCTTCGGCAAATGCCGGCGGAGCTGCTTTTCAAAACATTGGTGAAAGAGGCAGGCCTTTAATTCGCGAAGGGTTAAGGCGCATCATCCGCCCGCTATTGCCCCAACTATAAAAAATGGCTCGCGCCCAAAGGCAACCGCATCCGGCAGCGGCTTATCCGGCGCTTCATTCGACCAGTCTTCTTCGCAGGCAAAGAAGCGTACGAGCGGCCGTCGCTGGGCGGAGTCATGGTCGCGAATGGTGCCGCGAAGTGTCGGAAAGCTCGCCTCCAGCGCATCGAGAATCGATCGCTGGGTGACCGTGCCTGGAACTTCAATCTGCACTTCGCGTCCGACACCGGCGAGGGTACGCAGATGATGCGGAAGAACAACTCTGATCATTTGAGCGTCTGCACTTCAACCGAAAGAACCGCCGGCAGATCGCGGACGATGGGAGCCCAGGTATCGCCGCTGTCGGCCGAGGCGTAGACCTGTCCGCCGGTCGTTCCGAAATAGATGCCGCAGGAATCCATGGAATCTACTGCCATCGCATCGCGCAGGATGTTCACATAACAATCCTGTTGCGGCAGGCCTTTGGTTAAGGGCTCCCATTCATTTCCGCCTGATTTGCTGCGGTAGACGCGCAGCTTCCCATCAGGGGGATAATGTTCCGAATCGCTTTTGATCGGAACGACGTAAACCGTTTCCGGCTCATGGGCATGGACGTCGATGGGGAAACCAAAGTCGGTCGGCAGGTCGCCACTCACTTCGCGCCAATTATCGCCGCCGTCGTCGCTGCGCATGACATCCCAGTGCTTCTGCATGAACAGCACATTGGGCTTGGAACGATGCATGGCGATGCGATGCACGCAATGACCCACTTCGGCCGTGGGATTGGGGATGTATTGCGAATGCAGGCCGCGATTGATCGGCTTCCATGTTTTGCCGCCGTCGTCGGTGCGAAATGCGCCAGCCGCAGAAATAGCGATGAAAATGCGATTGGGGTCTTTGGGATCGAGCAGGATCGTGTGAAGGCACATGCCGCCCGCGCCCGGCTGCCACTTGTTGCCTGTGGCATGCGTGCGCAGGCCCGGCAATTCTTCCCATGATTTGCCGCCATCGGCCGTTTTGAAGATCGCCGCGTCTTCGACGCCGGCGTAAACCGTATCCGGGTCGGTCAGTGACGGCTCCATATGCCAGACGCGCTTGAATTCCCATGGGTGAGGCGTGCCGTCGTACCAGAGGTGCGTGCCGGGTGTCCCGCTGTAGGCGAACTTATTTTCGACAGCTTCCCAGGTCTTGCCGCCGTCGCTGGATCGCTGGATCTGCTGACCAAACCAGCCGCTCGTTTGTGAAACGTAGATGCGGTTCGGATCGGCTGGGGAGCCTTTCATGTGGTAGATTTCCCACCCGCCAAAATGCGGCCCGCTCACTTCCCAGTTCTGACGTTTGCCGTCGGAAGTAAGGATGAAAGCGCCCTTTCGTGTGCCGACCAATACGCGCACTTTGCTCATACGATTTCTCCTTTGCCCGCTCAAAGCAGTCGAGATTACACCGGCACGAAAATCAACCACATCAGCCCGAATTGATCGGCCAACATGCCGAACTTCTTTGCAAAAAAGGTGCTGGTCATGGGCATAACCACCTTCCCGCCTTCACCCAGCGCCGCAAAAGCCTTTTCAGCTTTGGCGGTGTCATTCATCGCCATGGAAAGCGAAAAACCGTCGAATTTCGGCTTGCCCGAGCAGCGGCCATCCGAAGCCATGACCGTCAGATCGCCGAGGCGGAAGGTCATGTGCATGATCTTGTCTTCACCACCGACTGGGCACATTTCATTGGTCGGCGCATCTTTGAATCGTGAGATGGCCGTCACTTCGATGCCCAAAGTCTTGCGATAAAAGTCGATTGCCTCTTCACACCGGCCTTCGAAGTAAAGATATGGCGAGACATTCATATTGCTCTCCTTCTCTTTGATCGCATTGCTGAAAAGCCGCTTAGATCACCCAACCAACGTGCCCGGCAAACGTATTTCTGTAACGACGACTAAATATAAAAACGTTGCATCGCCGGGTCAATCCCATTATTGTTTAGTGATCGATAAATAATTGGAGAATTGCAAAATGCCGCGAGGCCGGCCTCGTGAATTTGATGTGGATCAGGCGATGGATCGCGCGATGCTGCTCTTCTGGCGCCACGGATTTGAAGGCACTTCAGTTTCGGCACTCGCCGAGGCAATGAAGATTAATGTGCCAAGCCTCTATGCGGCTTTTGGCAACAAAGAAGACCTTTTCAATCGCGTGCTCGAACGATATCTCCAGCGGCCTGCTTCCTATTTGCCGACGGCGATGAAGGAGCCGACCGCGCGGCGTGTTGCGGAGCGCCTTTTCCAGGGCGCTATTGAAATGACGATGAACCCCAAGCACCCCGATGGCTGCCTTCTCGTTCATGGCGCGCTGGTGAGTGGCCCTGTCGCGGCCCCGGTTCGAAAACACTTGGAGCGGATTCGAGCCGCCGCCGAGCAGGCGGTTTGTAATCGTCTTGAACTGGCCATTGCGCAAAAGGATCTGTACTCTTCGGTCAATCCGGCCAAACTCGCTCGATTCCTGATGACGGTTGTGTGGGGAATGTCGGTCCAGGCCGCGGGCGGAGCTACTCGCGCCCAGTTGGAAGAAGTTGCCGCCATCGCGATGCAATCCTGGCCCACGCCGCACTGACGATTCGAAGACTCGTCTTATTGGGCCCCCGCCGGCTGAAATACCGGCTCTTTACCTCTCACCGTGATGCGGACGGGATGGCCAAACCAGGCATGCGTGCTGCCCGTGTGCGCCTTCTCGAGCACTTGCGCGACTTCAGCCATGTCACTGTTCGCGTCGACCCAGCCGCCGTCCAGATCGGGGAAATCAATCGCACAATTCTCGCATTTCTTACTGTGATCGAAGCGGATCGGACACCAGAAGGATTCGACGTTGCGCAGCATCTCGGTCCCCAGCGACCAGATGCCGGTCATCCAATCGCAATAGAGGCACCAGATCAAATCGTGACCCACGAGCCCGCTAAATTTATGGCGCGAGACGTTGACCCATTGGCCTTCGTCATATTTTGGAAACCGCACGAGCCAGCGGAGTGGCGGATAAGCAACGACTTGTATCATTCGCACGACCCAGAACATCGGCGTCACGGTTGCGGTCAACCAGAGTGCCGCGTGATTGCGCAACGGCCCAACAATTCGATTGAGGACCTTTACAATCCGCGGCCCCTTTGTCGCCTGGGGATGGGCCAATTCATGCAGGCGAGTCCAGATGAGAACCGCCAGCACCTGCCCCGCGATCGCGCCAGCAAAGCCGAGCCAGCCCATCACGATGCCGGCGATAATCAATGGCGCGACGGTGAAGTAAGTGACAACCACATCCAAACCTGGCGCGCGACAGAGCGCCTCTGAGATATTCTTTGTTGCCTGGCCGAGTCGCGGAATCAAATGCAGCAAGCCCGCCCCGGCAAGAAGCGCTGCCGTTACGATCCCCGCCGTCGCCAAGAAGTGAATCAATGTGTTCATGACGCCACCTCGTGGGAAAGCTTATGCCATGCTCGAATCGTTGGCTGAAGGATGGAGCGGGCATCACCCTTAATGCCATATCCCTGGAAGCCGATCGGACCCTCAAACCCCAGGTGATGCAATTGCTTCAGCACAGACGCAACGTCGAAGTTGCCGCGATCTAGCGTTTGAATAAGCTTGTTCCAGTCGGCTCCGTGCACGCCTCGATCAGCGCCAGAGATGGTTGCGGTGAAAAGCCGCTTCTTCGCCCGCTCCAGAAGCACCGAGATATTGGCTTCATCGCCGCCGGCCAATGCATGGCAGAGATTAAACGTCACGCCGAGATTCGGATGATCGACCAAGTCGGCCAGATGAGTCGCATCGGCGAAATGAGCCGTCCATTCGCCAAAGTGGGGATAAATTGCGATCCGCAAATTATTTTCGGCCGCGCGATCGGCCATTGAGCGAAGCGATTTCACTGCGTCGCTGTCATTCGTCAGGCTCTTAAACTCCGGCCCCTGCCCGCCGATGTGAATCCAGATGATCGTGCCATGCCCCTTTAGTGCCGACATGATCGGCAGAAGGTCCTGCTCAAGCGTCAGCGTGCCATCGCGATCGACTTTGCCATCGCAATAGATCGTGAACATCTTCAGGCTTCGCTGTTCGATGGCCTTGAGACTCGCGTTGAGCTTTTCAATCGGCTCATGTGTCCATGCCACCCCTGCAAACCCGAGCTCCGCGACCAAGTCCAACTGCTGCTCGCGATTCAAAGCTGGGCGCTGAAACGATGTATCCATCGCGTAAAAAGGATCGGCCAATTCCGATTCCCGAGCCGCTGCAGCGAGCACTCTTGACGACGTAAAACCGGCGGCAATTGCCGACAAGCTGGCCGCGATAAATGCGCGACGATCAATGGTGTTCATGATTTCATGCTGCAACAAATCCCCGGCGATGTCTATTGAAGATTTGTCAGTGTCTTGATCTGCCGTTTTTGCGGCTGTCTTGTCAGATTCAATCCAGACTTCCTGCCCGGGGAGGGCCCGAAGATGCGCCGACGATTTTTATTGCGTACGATCGGCCGACGATTACACTTTGGATCAGTCGGCGGTTCCCCCCGTAAAGCTCACCCCTTTTCACGCGCCCTCCGACTTGAGTATTGCGCAGTTCGATTGGCTGGCGGACACGCCGAGCCTGAACGGGGTTAGGGTTGGCAGCCATCAGCAAAATCTTGTTCAGAAGGGAAGACACATGCGATTGTTCTATCGATATACGAGCCCGTCTCCGATTTCCGGTTTATTAGCGGTGTTCGCAGTGGCGATCGGAATGGCTTCAACGTCACCTGGGGCATTGATCAACTTTGACACGAGTTTGACCAGCACCTGGACAGTGACCGGCGCGGGGTCTGTAAACGCCCCCGCGTTCCATTTGGCGTTACCGGAAGTTTCGATAACGAGCAATTCACTGAGAACCGGCACTTTTGGCCCCGGAGGTAGCCTGGCGCAATTCACCGGCGCTTGGTATTCCGATTTTCTATTTACACTACCGGCTGATGCTACGAACGTGTCCCTGAACTTCACCAACCTTGTCGGTGACGACCGTGTTGTTCTTCAACTGAACGGGACGAGCATTGGCGATTGGTTCCTCAACGGCAACATTGTTAATCCCTCGCTTGCCGGGCCCGGAGCGATGCGCTTTTCGGGGCAAACATCCGATACGCCTTACACATTCACCGGACAGACATCAGGAACAGTAACGTCAGGATTTGCAGCTGGCGTGAACGACCTTCGTCTCGTCGTGAACAATACCGGCGTTGCTAACCTTAATGCGACTACAGTCACTTTTCAGAATTCATCGGACGCGGCCAATGCAGGCGTGCTGGGAAATATTGTCTATTCGGAGCCGACTCCTGAACCGGCTGGGGTTGCACTGATTGCTCTTTCGAGCATTGCCATACTCCGCCGCGGGCAAAGGCAATAGAACCGGACCATCACATCTTTCGCCACACTACCGGAAGGAAGGGTTGTCATGCGTCTTTCAATCGTTGTTGGAATTTTTGCCTCGTTGATTGCTACCAGCGTGCGCGCATCGGTTATCTCTGGCCCGATCACTTCGCCGGAGAACGGACACACCTATTACCTCTTAAGTCAGGACACCTGGACTAATTCTGAGGCCGAAGCGGTTTCGCTTGGCGGCACTCTGGCTATCGCGAGAAACGCGACCGAGAACAACTATCTCACCACGACGTTCGGCGTGAACCGAAATCTCTGGATCGGCCTCTGGGATCCAGCGATGGATAATGCCACCGATGCTTCGCACGCCGCCAACTTTGCCTGGGTCGACGGCGACACCAGCACTTTTCGGAATTGGGTTGGCCACGAGCCCAACAATACCAATGCGCACAATGAGTGGTATGTGTTGTCGTGGGGTAACGTGCAAGACGTGACCAGCGACTCATCGGTCCGAGCATATGGCGGCTGGGCCGACGTTTCTAACAACCCGGGGTCGGGCCTGGTGGAGCCTTTCGGTGTGGTTGAAGTGACGCCGGAGCCTGCATTCATTGGGATTGCAGTCGTCGTCTGTTTGCTCATGCTCCTCGGGCAGCGCCGGCCATGCCGATCTGCTCAGGCGGTGTTTTAATCGGATTTCGTGCCCGGCCCTTGTGCGCTGCCGTGAACGATTCCTGGTGCGATCAGTTTCCCGCATTCCGGGCAGCGACTTCGGCTTCCATCCAGCCGATATCCGCAACTCGGGCAGCTTCCACAGCTCTTGAGCCATCGGCCGTGGGAATATGCAGCGCGCACCACAACGGCCAAACAGATGCAGACGAAAACCAGCGACGCGATCGGATCGGTGAACAGGAAGGCTATCCCGCCAGTCAATGCCATCCCTGCTATGGCAAAAACGATGATGCTGCGCACGGCGGCATCTTATCACCGCCACAGAGCTTCCCGAAACGCAGCGCAATGATGCTCCGTCCGCTTGCGGTCAATGCTTGTGGCCCGTACTATTGACCCCTTAAGCGATTGGATCGAATCCGGTTACAGGAGCAGTGAAACGTGGCCAAGAGTGAGCCGATTGAGATTGAAGCGACCGTTACGACGGCCCTGCCGAACGCGATGTTCAAGCTGAAGCTGGATAATTCTGATCGCGAGATTCTGGGGATTGTCTCGGGGAAGATGCGGAAGCATTTCATCCGCATTCTGCCGGGCGATCGGGTGAAGGTGGAGTTGTCGCCTTACGATCTGACCCGCGGCCGAATTGTGTTCCGCCAGAAGTAGTTCTCCACCCTTTGCTTATCCTTCAAGCCGCCTCGTAATACTCGCGCACGGTCTTCGATCGCAGCACGAACAGCAGCGCGATCGGGAAGATCAGCGTGGCAATCCCTGCAAAAAGCGACATGACGGCGTAAACGGTGCCGATCGAGTTGCCCACGGGTGCTCCGCTGCCTGCCGCCGCTGATCCAATCGACTTTCCAAATCCCCACCAGATCATCGCCGTGGCAGACCATCCGATGATTGCGAGCGGAATCTTCATCCAGGCAAAAATCCGAAATCGGCGAGGCGTGTGCTGGCTGCCGCGAAATGCCTGGACCGCGATCACCAGCAGGAAGATCGCCACGCCCAAACTTGCCACCGATTCGATGATGCTGATCGTGATTGCGCCCAAACTGAATTGGAATTTTGGCATGATAAACGGCTGTGACGCCACGGTCGTCATCGTGGAGCCGTCTGTAGATATCCTGGCGCTGCCGCCGCCGGTGAAATTGATCATTGCGGTGCCGTCTGGATTCGGCGTTGCGGAAGTAATGGGATTGGCCAGGAAGATCGCCGGCACCAGATTCTGCTGGGGCGAAGCAAGAGTCTTTTTCAAAGCGGCGGTCTGGTCGTCATTCATTGCATTGGGCGCTACGGTGTTGATCTGCTTGATTACCGTATTGATTTCTTTTGGAGTCAGCGCTGCAAAGCCGGGATTCGCCACGGTCGCATAGGCTGGCAGCGCGATGCTGGTTGTGATGCCGGGACGAGTTGGATCGGAGCTGCTGAGAGTGACCTTGTCGTCATACACTTCAAGGCGCCCCCAGCTCAGATCGAACCAGGTGTAACTGGGATCGGCCTTGCCACTTCCTTTGTAAACGCCGTTTTTCGTGATTTGGAATGCGACAATTCCCTGGGGAAAAGCTGATTGGCCAGATTGCGCCAGGAAATTATCCAGCTCATTGAACTGGCTGTTGTTGAAGGACTGGAGCCTCGCGAGCTCACCTTCGACGGCCACTCGATCGCTCTGCCTTAAGCCATCGTTCGGGATCGCATCGTCGTTGAGTGGAATGTAATTGGGTGCCGTGGGCGTCGTGGGTGTTCCCATGGCGGCGACGTTGACCGTCGAGGTTGCGCGGGGCATCGCGGCGATGCTCGACGTGGCGGCACGAAGGGCAAAACAGCCAAAATCGAAAAAACCGACGCCCAGGCTACTGAGCATGCTGATGGACGCGACGATGATGCCGACGACTCCGATTGCGGTGACCAGCCCCGGACGCCGTTGTCCCAGCGGCATCGAATAAGAGAGCGCCGCGACGGGAGCCGGCGGCGGAGGTGGGGCTACCGGAGGCCGCCAAACCAGTTTAGGGGGAGGAGCCAAGTCATATTCGGTCGGAGTCTCGAGAAAATCCTCGTCGGAGTTCATTAAATTCCCCTGGCGAACGGTATTTGGCCGATAACCGTACAATACCATAAACCGTCCGTTTGTCGCGTAAAATGCGGCATTATCGTCCGATGTGTCGAAAACTCGGTACGGTGATATACTCCCGGAGAGTGAACCGGATCGCAGGCAAGGAAGGCCTGCCGACCGCCTCAATCAACGCTTCGCGATTTCGAAAGCCGGCATGGAGGCCGATTGATGAGCGTCAAATATTCCCAGGGCGAACCCCGTCTTCTGATTTCCCGATCGGCACTGCTGCACAATGCCCGTATTCTTCGTCGCGCGGTCGGCGCGGAAGTGCGCATTTGCGCGATTCTTAAAGCGGATGGCTACGGCCACGGCGCGGAAATAGTCGCGGATACGCTCTGCAATTTTACCCGCGACGCTTCTTCCCTTCGGCCCGCTGTCGATGCGATCGCGGTGGCAACGATTGATGAGGCGATGGCGCTTCCCGATGTTCCCGTTCCGGTTATCGTATTTCGCCCGGTCGAGAATCTGTTTGTCGGCCGACAGCGATCGAAGATCGAGCAGGCGATTCGCGATGGTCTGGTGCTGACGGTTTGCTCGCAGTCTGCTGCGGAAGATCTGGCGCGCATCGCCATGGCCTGTGGACGCAGAGCCGCGATTCAAATCATCGTTGATACCGGCATGACCCGATCGGGCGTGAATCACAGCGAGTTTTCCGAACTACTGGAGAAGATCGCAACCCGACCCTCGCTTCGATTGACCGGCGTCTGCACGCATTTTGCAAATGCAGATGATCCGAGCGATGCCTGCACGAATGAGCAGATTGATCGATTCGCGGCGGTTACCAATACCCCGACAATCGGTCCGAAGGTGACACGGCACGCCGCCAATTCCGCGGCGATCTTTTTTCATCCCACATCGCACTTCGACATGGTGCGCCCGGGGCTGGCGCTTTATGGCATCGATCCGATCGGCAAGCCTTCGCTCGATCGTCCCCTCCGCCCGGCGATGCGCTGGACCGCACCGCTGATTGGAATTCGCGATGTCTCTCGCGGCACATCCGTCGGCTACGCCCACACCTGGCAGGCCCCCGCGGACACGCGAATTGGCCTCGTGCCGGTCGGTTATGCAGATGGCTATCTCCGCTGCTTTTCGAATCAGGCGACGGTGAGGGTTGCAGGGCGAGCCGCGCCGGTTGTGGGGCGCGTCAGCATGGACCTGATCACGATCGATCTTGGGCGGCATCCGCAAGCCGCCATCGGCGATGAAGTGACGTTGCTCGATAACGATCCGCTTTCGCCCGCGAGCGTTTATCGACTGGCAGAAATGGCGCAGACGATTCCATACGAAATCTTCTGTCGGATCGGCCCGCGCGTGCAGCGGGTGGCGATGGAGCCGGAGGAAGCGGAGATCGAGCCGATCGAGCAGGATCGCGAGCCGGCGTTTTAAATTTCATTTCTATGACGATTTCAGCGACTTCACGAAAGTCTGGCAGTGTTTCATGCGCAGCGATCGAAACGCTGGAACGGCGGACGCTTCTCTCGGCTGCGACCGCGGCGATTCATGCAATCGCGACGCGCGCCATTGTCGCCGAAGCCACGACATCGGCCCCCTCCGTCACCTCCAGCTCTCCTGCAAACGGCGATACAAACGTTCAGCGCGATACTTCGGTGACGCTCAGTCTTCATCTGCCCAACGGCGCGCTCGATGCCAGCACAGTCAATGGCTACAACGTCGCACTCGAACTCGCTTCGAGCGGAACGGTTGTCGGCTCGGTCGTAAACACGACCGGCGGCAACGATGCGATCATCCTCACGCCTTACAACATTCTTTCGCCGCAGACGGCTTATAAGCTGGTGGTGTCATCGAATGTGAAGGACGTCAGCGGCGCATCGCTTGCGCCATTTTCGATGACCTTCACAACCGGTTCCGATACGGGTGCGGGAAACCTGAATGTCGCGTTTCAGCAGGTCGCGCTGGGCACGGCAACGGGTGTCGCTTTTACCTGCGTGCGCATTGGGCCGGATGGATTGCTCTATGCGAGCAGCGAAGACGGCCGGATTTTCCGATATCCGATCAATCCAAATGGAACGCTCGGTACGCCGCAGGTCAGCTGCGCGCTGCAAACCGCCAATGGCGGCGCGCGTCTAATTACCGGCTTCGCTTTCGATCCGCGTTCAACCGCCAGCAACGTCACGCTCTGGGTGTCCAACAGCTACTATGGTTTCACCAACGCACCCGATTTCAGCGGCAAGATCACGGTGATGAGCGGCGCCGATCTTGGAACGGTGCAGGATGCGGTGATCAATTTGCCGCGCTCGAATCAGGACCATTCGACCGAGCAGCCGACGTTTGGTCCGGATGGCGCGCTCTATTTCGCGCAGGGCAGTAACTCTTCCACCGGCGCGGCGGATGCGGCGTGGGGTAATCGCTCGGAACATCTGCTGACCGCCGCGATCCTTCGGCTCGATACGTCGAAGATTACGCCGGGGCAGCCACTGAATGTCCTCACGACCGACGCGGGTGGAAAATACAACCCCAATGCGGCCGGCGCACCGCTGACCATCTATGCGACCGGAATCCGCAACGCCTTCCAGATTCTCTGGACCAGCAACGGCCAACTGCTTGCGCCCACCAACGGCGCATCATCGGGCGGAAATGCGCCGGGATTTCCCAATTCCGTTAACGGGCTGCGCATCGATACGCATCAAAATTATTCCGGCCCCTCGGTTCCGGCCCTGAATAACATCACCGAAACCGAAAGCGATTATCTCTACACCATCGTCAAGGGCGGATATTACGGCCACCCCGATCCCGCCCGCGGTGAATACGTTCTCGATGGCGGCAACCCGACCAGCGGCACCGACCCGGCGGAGTTTGTCGATTATCCAGTAGGCACGAAACCCGATGCCAACTATCGCGGTGCGACATTCGACCTTGGCCCCCACCGCTCGGCCGACGGGATCCTCGAATACAACGACAAAACCTTCGGCGGCCTGCTGCAAAATGCCCTCTTCATTTCCGATTATAGCGCAGGCAACGACATCTCGATCCTGCTTCGCGATTCCAGCGGCAACATCACGGCCGACATGCATGGCCTGAGTGGGCTGACGGATCTGAATAACCCGCTCAACATTGCTGAGGATCCGAACACGGGGAATATTTACGTCGCAGAACTGGGCGGACAAAAGCTCGAATTGCTTCGTCCGGAAGTTCCAGGGCCACACTTGAGCGCGAGCAGTAGCCTTGTTGCGTTCAACTCAGTGGCAGCGGGTGACACTGGTGCTGGGCCTAGTTCATCTCAAACGATGACCATTACTAACACTGGCAATACGACGCTCAACATCTCATCGGTTTCGATCGTCAAGGATCCCGCCGACTCCAGCAGCGACACCTCGGCATTTCAGATCGTCACGGCACTCCCCTCTTCCATTGGTGCCGGCCAATCCGCGACGATGCAGGTGCGATTTACCGCCGGTCGAGTCGGCCTCGAATCGGCGCTGCTGCAAATCCAGAGCAACGACACAAGCAACGCGACGACGACCATCGCGCTGCGCGGACTAGGGACGCAGGGGCAATTTGGTAATGTCGAGCCAAGCCTGCAGCGGATCCTGGATCTTTATGAGATCCCGGACAACGTCGGCGATCCCAATCCCAACGACACGACATTTCCCGCGCAGCCTGCTCAGCCCAATGATGAGGTGCTCGCGCAGCAGTTTAGCAAGGCCGGGAATGGCCCAGTGAGCATTCAGGTGCTGGCATCGTTTGGCATCGGCAGCCCGATTGTTTCGCGGATGGGTTATTACTCGGCCGGTTCTCCCGCGGCGCGGACAGAACTTTTTTCGGTTGGCCAGGCAGATCAGCAGACGGTCGATCCGACGCCGCTGGGCGCGACCAGCTTCGATCCCGGCAGCGCACCATTCGGATTGTTCGCGGCTTTCCCGCATTTCACCGATCCGCCATCCAATGGGTCACTCTTATCGCACGAGCGATATTCCTACAGCGAAGATGCCTTCAATCTTTCATGGGACTCCAATAATCCGCGGAAGATGCGCGCCTATCCGCTCAAAAATAGCGATGGCTCGGTCGTGCCCAACGCATACGTGGTGGCGTTTGAAGATTACAACCTGTCTTACGATTCCAATGACCTCATCGCGATTGTTCGCAATGTGACGCCTGACACGGGTCCGGTGCTGGGGCTGGAGAACATGGATGAATCGCCAGCGCCGGATCAACTGGTCTTCAACCGCATCAATGTTCTCGACACGACATCGACCGCCCATGGCGACATCGTCCACGACACCGATACGCTCGCAATCCATAACACCGGCAGCCAGCCGCTGAGAATCACGTCGCTCGCCTTGAGCGATACGTCGGCATGGGAAATCGTGAATCCGCCCGCCCTTCCCGCGACCGTCGTGGCCAATGGCGGCTCGCTCGATCTGACCATCAAATTCATCGCCACGAAAAATCCCTCGCATACCGACAACCAGACCAATGACACCGCCACCACCAACGGCATCTCTACCGTCAATGCCGGTGGTGTCTACAACGGCATCCTCACGATCGGCAGCAATGACTCGCACAATTCCAGCCGGGTCGTGCAACTGAATGGCTATTGGCAGTATCAGTCGGCCCACGAGAATGAGCCGAGCCTGCAGACGATTGTCAACAAAGTTTTCGGATTCGGAACGCAGATCAATTCATCGCCAATCGCGCAACTCACGGAAAGTACGTCGCCCGTCTATTACGGCGAGGAATATCACACTACTTCGCAGCAAGGGCTTTGGTTGGCGGCCGATCCGTCGCAGCCGGTGATGGTCCAGCAAATCGCGGCGTTTCATAATCAGGGAACGACCGCGAAGACCTCCTGGTACAACGCCGGCGGCAGCCTAAATGAAATATTCCAGCACGTCCCGGATGAATCGCAGTCGCTGCTGCCGCAGATTGAAGGGACGACCAATCCCGCCATCGCGGCCTTCACTCCTTCCGGCTCGTTTGGATTCAATATCGATGGCGAATACAGCGAGGATTCGAAGAATACGACCGACAAGTCGAGCTTCAATCGCAGTGGCCACGCGGTGCGGTTTTATCCATTGCGCACCGGCACCAATAACAGACTGGTCCCCGACGCCTGGCTGATGGTGATGGATTATCAGAATTCGGAATTCGACAACGACGATTTCCAGGACCTGGCTTACATTGTGACGAACATGCGCCCCGCCGCAGCGCCGCCGACGCCAGCGGATCTGCAAGCCACGGTCACCGGCGCGGGCGTCATGCTGCAATGGGCACCGGCCAGCTATTCGTCGAGTGTGTCTTATACCGTGTCGCGCAGCATCAACGGTGCGACGCCGGTCGCGCTGACGCAAAGTGCGATCAGCGCTACATCGTATCTTGATCCATCACCGCCCGCCGGAACGACGGGCGTGAAGTATTACGTGACCGCGACTTCAGGCGGCGCCAATTCAATGCTGGCCAGCGCCACGGTCAATCTGATATCGCAGTCCATCACCGTCGGCTCGACGCCTCCCCCGACCGGCGGCGGCGGTTTCAGCGTAACGATGGGCCCGGCCCAAGCCATCAAAGCAATCAGGTTCAAAGATGCCGACGGGACGGTGGCAGTGCTTTCCTTGAGCGGCGCCGGCTCAGCGATGGTTTTCTTTGGCGGCTCAAATCAGGTTCAGGTGGGGAAAAAGGGAACCGTCACGATCAACGGTTCAGGATTGTCCATCTCCTCGATCAGTTGCACCGGCACGACCACCAAGAGCAGCTTTACCGTAATCACGCATGGCGGCAACAATGCAATCGACATCGGTGCTTTTACTTCCGATGGAGCGCTCAAGGCGATTGTTGCAAAAACAGTCAATCTGATCGGAAATCTCTCAGCCGCGGGATCGATTGCCAAAATTCAGCTCGGGAACGCCAGTAATGGCACGATTTCTGTTGGCCAGGGTGCGCCGGTCTCGCTTCAATTGACCAGCGCAACATCCGAGAGTTTCACCTCGACTGCGGCTGTTGCATCCATCGCGGCCAACCAATGGATCGCAGGCACGACAGCCGCCGGCACCATTACCGCGCCGTCAATCAAGACAATTAGCATTCAACAGGATGCGGGTTTCGCGATTACAGCAGGTCTGATTGGCACGATCACAGTCCGGGGCGTACTAAATGGCGCATCGCTTTCACTCACCGGCCTGGTTTCAAAAAATTATGACCTTGCCACGCTCAACGCCGGTTCGATTGTCAACTCGACCATCCAGAGCAGCGGCAATCTTCATTCGATTCATGCCAATTCGATGACCGGCAGCGCGATTTACGCCGGAATCGGCGGACTTGCCTCGGGGCAGAATCTGCCCAATACCGGTGCCCAATTCACCTCTGCCGCCGCGATCGCTTCGTTGACCATCGTGCACAAAACATTGCCAGGCTTCGCCAATTCCGAGATTGCCGCCTCGGTCCTCACGCACATCGACCTGGGCAATGTCGCCTATGCCAATGGCGGAAAGAGCTTTGGCATCTCCGCCCGGCACATTGGATCCTTGACGGCAACCGACGCCGTTACCGGCGCGCACCTTTCGCTCTCCAACGTCGCCAAAGCCAAAGCGCTGGCCAATCAGCTCAAGGCGCAGAAGGCCAATCTCGGCGACATGACAATCGAAATCGTTTGATCGCTATTTCTTCATGCCGAACATCTCGGCATATGGATTTTCTGCCGCGGTGACCGGCTTCACTTCGACCTTCTGAATCACCGGTGGATTGGCCGGCTTATCCGACTGGCCTCGGCTGGTCGTCGCCAGGGGGACGCTGGCGATCTTCTTCACGGTATCCATGCCATCGATCACTTTGCCGAAGGCGGTATATTTGCCGTCGAGGGCCTGCGTGTTCTGGTAATTGAGGCAGACGAAAAACTGGCTGCCGGCGCTGTTGGCGTATTCGCAGCGCGGAGCCGCGCCGGAACGCTCCATCGGATCGCCCTGCCGGGCCATCGACAAAACGCCCGGCTCATGCTTGCGATCGTTGAACTCCGCCTGCACGTTGTAACCCGGCCCGCCGGTCCCGGTTCCCATCGGATCGCCGCCTTGAATGACAAAATCGGGAATGATGCGATGGAAGGTCAGCCCGTCGTAGTAGCCTGTGCGCGAGAGATACAGGAAACTGGAAACGGTGATGGGCGCGACATCATAATACATGGCCATCGACATCGTTCCCTGCTCGGTGGTCATGACGGCATATTCGAGCGGGTCGATCTTCGTCACCATCACTTCGCCGCCCGCGCCCTTTCGGTTATCGCTTCGCCCATCGATCACCAGCGGCGTGCCGGTGAATTGCGCCGTCGGCTTGTTCTGCGGCACGACAAACAGCACATACGTTCCACCCTTTGAAACTTCCTTGTATGCGTCTTTCAGGTTGACCGACTTTTCACCGCTGACTGAAAGGAGATTGGCGTCTTTGGGCGCGATTTCCTTGCCGGCAAAATCGGTCAGCACGAGCTTCGAAGGCTCCTGGACCTTCACGTTGATGACAATCGGCTGCGTGGGAGGAACCCATTGCCGCGCCGGAGTCAGCGCGGAAAACACCGCCAAAATCGGCAAAAGAACAATGTGCATGATGAAAGCTCCTTGTTGGATGAAGGAAATTCGTGACCGCTAACGAACTTGGCAAAGCCTAACGTCTCCATCGCGCACGGGAAAGGCGCGAACTGGATGCTATGCATGCCATAATCGGCCCGCTCTCTTTCTCCCTCCCCAGGTACTCCGGGGGAGGGCTGGGGAGGGGGTTGGAATTGACAAAGCAGCTAACGACTGATCGCAAATTGCCCTAAAGCCCCCACCCTGACCCTCCCCCGGAATACCGGGAGAGGGAAGTGAGGCGCCTGCCCTTGATTGTTTCACGCACCTGAACGGGATCGCTATTTGTGTTGCGTCGCCGGCGCCGGATCTTCGAGCGTCTGCAGAAACGCCAGCAGATCGCGCAGCTCATCTGGCGTTTGAATCAGATTCTCTGGCATGGGCGAACGATTCTGGATTTCCCGTTGAACCACGTCCGATTTCTTAATCGTTCGACGAATGCCGGTCGGCATAAGAAAATCAATCTGGTCGGCGGTTTCACCGGTGATCAGGCCGGCGAAGGTTTCGTTGTTTTTAAGGCGCACCATCGTCCAGCGGAACATCGGGGCGACCGTTTTGTTGGGTGTGATGACCGACTCGACCAGATAGTCCACCTTGAATCGGCTTCCCGCACCGACAAGGCTCGGGCCTCCACCACCCGCTTCGCCGGGCTTGATCGCATGGCAGACCGCGCAGCCGCGCGTTTCAAATAATTCGCGACCCTTCTTCGCGTCGCCAGTTGCCGCGCGTTTGTCCCAGTCCGGCAGATCAAACGCCTTGGGCAATTCCGTCATTCCCGTCGTTTGCGCATTGGCAATCGCCTTGTTCTGCTGGCGCTCGGGAGCGATGCCGAGAACCCTTGCGGCCTTGGCATCCACGCGCGGGTCCTTCAGTAATCGCAGGAAAAACGCCGACTGCTTGGCGACGCGATCGTTGGCATCGTCCAGCCGGCGTTCGAGCAAGGCGAAGATCGTCTCCTGGTCCGGGGTCTTGGCGCCTTTCGCCCAGAGATCGGCCATCGTGAAGACACCGGTGCGTTCAACCTTGGCCAGATCTTCGATGCCGCCGACATATTGCACGCGCTCGCTGAACCCCTTGGTGTTCAACGGAAAATCATTCGGCAGCGGCTGCGTCGCCCGCGGCACCGTAAGTCGGAATCCCAGGGCCAGCACGCCCGCCAGACGTTCGGAACTGCTGGAGGAATCGGCGAGTTTCTGAAGCACTGTGAGCCGCGCGCGATCAGCCAGGATCTGCACGGCAGGCAGCCGCAAAAAGCTGTCGTCACTTTGTGCGAGGGCAACAATCCGCTCGACGGGAAATGAACCCGGCCGATCCAAAATGCCCGCCAGCGCCGCGGCAATGACCTGCGGGTCCTTATCGCTCAGCGCCTCATCCAAAACCGTTCGACTCTCGGTTGATTCTCCAAATCGCGCTATCGCGCGGACCGCCTGCAGGCGAACGGAATCATTGGCCGATTTTGCTAACGGAGCGATCTCGCGAGTTGAACTGGCCGCTGCAAGCCAGAGGAGATGATTGAACGCCACGCTGTCCTTAGGCGTCTGCCGAAACTGCTTTTCCACATCGGCTGCAATCGCCTTTCCTCGGCGTGCAAGCTCAATGTGCGCCCAGTATCGAGGCTGCCAGGATGGATTCTGCAATTCGGAAAACAGCTTGTCAGTTGACGCGGTCGTTTCTTCGTATGAATCGAACGGTGCGTTGGGCGCATCATCTGAGCGCGTAATCATCACGATTTCGCTTCGCGCCACCGGCGAGGCTTCATTGCCCGCCATCGTAAGCGTCGAAACAAAAAGGCGTCCGCCTCGCCCTACCGCAACCCACACGGGCCGCACGTTGTTGCTCGCAGAAAGGAAGCTGAGCTGATCGGCCTTAAATGTCGCGCCAACATGTTCCAGCGGATAGCGCGGCAAAACGCCTTTGCCCCATTCCGCCACCAGCAGGTTGCGCCGAAGGTCTGGCAGATAAGTCTCATCGTAATAAGCGAGCCCCGTCGGCACATATCGCCCCAGATTCGGATTTAATGTCGCCAGCAGATCGGCGCGCCACGGGTGCTTCTCGATCAGCCAGCCGCGCGGCCAACTGAAATAGGCATGGGGAACAATATTCACCAGCCGGCCGGGCACATATTCGCTGGGAATGCTTTCATGGTCATTGTCGTTGCCAAAAAGATTCCAGTCGGCATCGAAAGCGATGCCACAGCAGTTGCGAAGCCCGCGTGCGATCGGTGTGAGTTGCTCGCCATCAGGTGAAAGACGCACCACCGCGCCGGTGGTCGTGAAAGGCGTTTTCGAGTTTCCGTGGAAAAAGGTCCAATGGCCCCAGTGGTCGGCGCGCTTGAAATCGCCATAAGGAACGAGATTGTCGCCTAGCGCCAGATAAAGATCGCCATCGGGACCAACCACCATGCTGTGCAGTCCCTGATGCTCCTCGAAGCTCTTGAGCATCGGCAATCCCCACAGCAACCTCTTCGGCTCGATGCCGCTGCGCTTGAAGACCGCGTCCGGCAGCCGGTAGACGGCAGTGTGCGTCGAAACGTAAAGATCGCGTCCGCGAATGACGATGCCATAAACCCACGAATTCTTGGGGAATCGATAGAGCAGTTTGCGCGGCTGATAAAGGCCATTGGGCGCCGGCTCATACACAAACAGCGCCTCGCGCGAACCCGCAAACAGTCGCCCCGCGCTATCGAGCTGCAAAGCAAGGAACGATTCGGTTGGATCAGAATCGATCTCGACGACTTTCAGATTCCCCTCGGTCAGCCGATAGTCTGAAACCTTGGCCAACGCCAGCGACCCCAGCAGACTCACAACCGCAATGATTGTAAAAAAGCGTAAGTTGCTCACCGCCAATGTCCTTTCGTTCATTGGCGAGTGTGTTCCGCCACGTGGGGAATTGCAAAGGGTTCGGCGCGATCATTTGATTCCTTTGCGATTCGATAAACATCGATCAGGTACATCGCAAACGGAATCCACCAGATCACGTCGTTGGTCAGGCACAAGACAGCCATGCGCGGCGGCCACCGTCCACTGGTAATCAGAACGGCCATTCCGATGGGACCGAGAATTTTGCCGAGCAATCCAACGGCGGCAATCCGCAACCCCTGATCCGGGGCGCGGGCGACATCCAGGTAGAGCAATCCGTAAAGGCCGATGACCATGCCGAGGCAAGCGTAGATTTCGGGGTAATTTGCTTTGGGCAGATGTGCGAAGTGGAAGATCCATTGTGGATCGAGAGCGGCAAAGATGCCCCAGGCGATGTTGTACAAGCCGGCAGCGATGAAAACGGCCCGATGGAACTTTCGGCGTGGCATCATTTGCTGACCTCTCCTCGCGCGACAATTTCCGGTTGTTCGATCCGTCCCTGGTAATCGATCAGAAGGCCGACAATCGGCAATCGAACCGTCACGCGAACGCGCGTCTGATTTTCAGTTTCTTCTGGCATCTCCTGCGCATCCACCCGCGGCCCCAGCCAAGATGGCAGGGGCAACTCACACCTGCCGACACGAATCGACACGCGGGTCTGCTGGAAGTGAATCCCGCCATCCCGCACCTGAACTTTGAAGCGGAATATGAGGCTTCCAAAATGCTCGACCAATACCCCGGCGCAAGGAACGTGCTGCGTACTCTCAAGCGGGAAAGTGCCGAATGTGCGATGCCAGATCTCGCAGTTCCCCACCCGCTCGACTCTCAATCGCGTCGGCACTGCCTTGCCGGCCGCCGGTAATTTGGAAAATCGCCCCAAGATCCACGCGAGGAAGCCGCAGCCGTGTGTGATGTCGAACGATCCAATGCGCTCGATTGGCAGTTCTCGCGGGTGGGCACGTTGAACCGCGGACGCTACATTCGACCACGATTCGCCGAGCAGCATTTCATAGAGCCAAATGGTTTCGGTGGCCGCTGATCGGTCCAGCTCAGCACGCGGAAAACTCGATACGCCATCCATAGCAACCAGTCATAGCGATCACGGGGCGACTGAGTCGAATGAAGCAACCGTCTTTTAAAATCCGTGAAAGCAACCCTCACTCCAGCGGCGGCAATTTGCTGAGCTTGCGCTGGAGTGATCGTCGATGAAGACCCAACCTGCGGGCGGCGAGGGAAATATTGCCTTCGCAATCGGTGAGCACGCGCTGGATGTGTTCCCATTCGACGCGGGCCAGTGAGGGCGTGGTTTCGGTGGGCGTACCTTCAGCGGAGTTGTCCGATTCCTTGTCGAATGCAGCCAAAATCTGATCGGCATCAAGCGGTTTTTGAAGATAGTTGATGACTCCGCGACGGACTGCTTCCACGGCCGTCGCGATGCTGCCATATCCGGTGAGAATCACCACCTGCATCGTCGGCTGGCGCGCCAGCAGGTCGCGAGCCACATCCAGCCCCGATGTCCCGGGCATACGAAGATCGATCACGGCCGCCTGGGGATGAGAGCGCGCGGTGATGGCCAATGCTTCAACCGCATTGCTTGCGCCATAAGCCTGCAGCCCGCGGGCGATCAGCGCTTTGACCAGCCGATCGCGGAAGATCGCATCATCATCGACGACCAGAAAACTGCGCGGGGTGCGGCCGGGTTCGTGTCGGGCATGTTCCTTTTCAAGTGCCATCGGTTGCTCTCGATTCGGGTAGTTCAAAAACGCAGGTCGTTCCTTCGCCCAGTCGCGAATCAATGGTAAACGACGCGCCACATCGCTCGGCAACGAGCCTCACAAGAAACAGGCCCAGGCCCATCCCATGACCGGGCTCCTTGGTCGTGAAGAACGGCTCGCCGGCGCGGCGTAGCATTTCCTGCGACATGCCGACTCCGGCATCCACCACCTGGAATAATACGCTCCCATTTTTTCGCGTAATGTCCAGCTTGACCGGCTGTTGCCCGGGCGAGGCATCAAATGCATTGCGAAGCAGGACCAGGAGTGATTGCTCCAGCGCCCGAGCGGGTCCCGTCACAATCTGCGCATCATCCGACCGATGCACCGCCAGGCGAGGCTGTTCCGATTCCTGCAAATTGCTGCGGAGCCGGGCGACCAGATCGTCCACCGGCATCGATGAGCGGTGCGAGACTTCCTCGCCGATGTCGAAACGCATCCGGCTGAGGATGGTCCGGCAGCGGTCGACCTCGCGACGAATGAGCCGAGCATCTTCAGCCGACGAATCATCCTGTCCCGAAGCCTTACAGCTCAACTCCAGTTCCTTGGCGACCACTGCGATCGTCCCTAAGGGTGTGTTCAATTCGTGAGCCGCGCCGGCGGCGAGCGTCGTGAGCGCGGCAAGTTGCTCGCTGCGGGCGGCGCGCTCGCGCATGCGGGCCAGCTCAAGTTCGCGCTGGCGGAGATTGAGCGTGACCCGACCGATGAACTCGGCAATGAGCACCGAAACCAAAGCCAGCGCAATCCAGCTTCCGCTTTCAAACACCCAGGGCGGAAGCGGCCGATCTCCGGGCATCAGATCGCGATGATGGCCCAGCAAGATGCCATAACAGGCGGCGACAGTCGCCACGATAATCCAGGTCCATCCGCGCGCCACCACACTGACGGCCATCGCGACGTGAACGAGATATAGAATCGAAAACGGATTCGCTGGGCCGCCGGTGAGATAGAGCAGGACGGTGAGCAGGAAAATGTCCAGCAGCAATGTTGCGGGGACGAGCCAGGCAGGCGTGTTGCCCCATTTCATCGCCGCCATCAGCGCCAGGTTCGACAGGGCCGTGAGAACAATAACCGCCCAGATCGGTTGGAGCGGCAGGCGAAAGTGCATCACGTAGAAGGCTACCGCCGTCGCCGTGATCTGCCCCACCACCGCCAGCCATCGCAACGGCGTCAGCGCCGCCAGTACAATGCGAGGCTCCTGCACCGGAGCCAAAAGCTCCCAGAGACTGCGACGGGAAAGATCCATGGGGAAGGGATTCTATGTCCTTGCGCTGGAAAAAGCTGTTTACCTTTTGCACTTGCTATTGCGCCAAGGACGCCAAGAAGGCCAAGGGCGCCAAAGAAGAACGAATAAAACCAAAAGCATTTTCTTGGCGCTCTTGGCATCCTTGGCGCTCTTGGCGCAAATGAAACGAGAACATCGCGAAGACAGTCCCCAGCTTTCAAATCGTCCGAAAGCAGTTAGCGACTCCGAGCGACTTCTCCTATACTTTTCCCGTCATGGTGCAGCGATCTTCCATAGCCGTTAGTGATCCGGCATTGATTCCCATAGCCCAGCGCGTGCAGACGGGCGAGGTGCTGTCGTTTGAGGATGGCGTGGCTTTGTCGCGCAGCCGGGATCTGCATGGAATAGGTCGGCTGGCGAACTTCGTCCGCGAAAAGCTGCATGGCGATCGCACCTATTACAACCGCAATCGCCATATTAATTACACCAATGTCTGCGCGCTCTCCTGCAAGTTCTGCTCCTTCTATCGCAAGCGCGGCGAAGAGGGCGCTTATGAGATGCCGGTCGAGCAGGTCGTCGCGATGGCAGGAAAAGCCGCCGACGCAGGCGCGACCGAGGTGCACATCGTCGGCGGGCTGCATCCGTGGCTGAAGTTCGATTATTATCTCGACATGTTGCGCGGCATCCGGGCCGCCCGTCCGGATCTGCACATTAAAGCCTTCACCGCGATCGAAATCGTTCACCTCTCGCGCGTGGCGCGCTTGAGTGTGCGCGAGGTTCTCATCGCCCTGCGCGAAGCGGGCCTGGGAAGCATGCCCGGCGGTGGTGCGGAAATCTTCGATGACCGCGTTCATGACGAAGTCTTCAAGGGCAAGGTGCGGGCCGACAAATGGTTTGATGTGCATCGCACCGCCCATTCGCTGGGCATCTATACGAATGCCACGATGCTGTATGGCCATGTCGAGCGGCCGGAAGAGCGGATCGGCCATTTCGTAAAGCTTCGCGAATTGCAGGCCGAGTCGCTTGCATCAGCGCCGGCGGCATTCAATTGCATGATCCCGCTTTCGTTCATCCCCGAGCGCAGCGAGCTTGGGTATCTCCCCGGTCCCACTGGTCTGACCGATTTGAAAACGCTCGCGCTTGCCCGGCTCATGCTGCACAACGTCGCGCACATCAAAGCCTTCTGGATTATGCAGGGGATCGGACTTTCACAAGTGGCACTCGATTGGGGATGCGATGATCTGGACGGCACCGTCGTCTGGTACGACATCACCAAGCGCGAAGGCGATGGCACGCATCAGGAGCTTCACGTTTCCGATATCGAACGCCTGATCCGCGAAGCCGGTCGCGAGCCGATCGAGCGCGACACGCTCTATCGGCCCGTTCGGCGCGATCCGCAAGGTGGCCGGGTTTTTCGCGATGATGCGGTGATGGCACAAGCCTGAATATTCAGCACGTGACAGACTTATGTTTGACGAACCCAGTGAAGAGCCAACCGAGCGCGCCTCCAGCGCGGCTGAGCGTGCGAAAGAAAAGTCGGATGAATTCCGAATGCATGCCGAGCTGGCGGCGGTGTTCGAGGGGAACCGAAAGTTTGATGCGCAGTTTCATACCGATTTCGATGCGCAGATCGCGCGGGATGTCCAGCGGACGATGGGGCGACTGGAAAAGGCCAAATCGGCTGACAGCCCCGTGCTTCCGGAAACGTCCATCGCTGACGCGACGACCGTTTTGACACTCCCGCAAGCCAAAAGTCTCTCCACGAACGATTATCACATCTATCGTCGCCCTGGAGAGGTGATGATCGTGCGCTGGCTGTCTGGAATCGAAGTTGAAAGCTTCTACGAGCGCATCCAGGCCCACGTCGACGCGGCGATGAATGCCTTTCGTCAGGAAGAGCGCCAAAGCCAGGAATGGAAACAGGACCCGAAGACCATCGCCTATCTCGATGCGCTTGATAAGCTCGAAGTGAAGATGGCCGACCGCTATCTGCGCGAGTTCATTCGCAAACAGAACCTCTTCGTTCTCTCCACGCAGTCGGCCGACGAGATGAACATCGCTTATCTTTGCGACTACATCATGGGCGTGCCCGCAGGCGAAATTGTCGGCGAGGCCTCCGCGCCGCCCGAGGCACCCACCGAGCAGGATCTGGCCTGGTTCTTCAAGCTCTTCTCACTTCGTGGGATGAGCGAGAACGTAGAGAAGATGTGCTTTTTCACCTACCTGCAGAAGTCGGATGACAACAGTTGGTGAGATCGTTTCCAATGCAACGGGTCATCACCCCGTGATCGTCAGCGGACCTACCGTCACAAACGTATTTTGCCCGTTTTGATCGGTGACCTGCGCGAAGACGGTATAGCTGCCCACCGGGATGGTCGGGAATTGCTTGAGCTTCACATTCGCGTGTCCCGTCTTGCTTGGCTTGATATGCGATTTCAACGGGGCAGTGGCCAATTGAATTGACGACGAATCGACAGTGCCGCTGGTGGTGGCAAAGATTGTGATCGTTGTAGTTCCAGTCGTTGAGATGTTCCCATTATTGGTGATGACCAGGCTCACACCGCCATTGGTCTTTGAGCCCCCCGTCGCGCTGGCGGGTAATGTCGATTTGGCAACCGTTTCCGAGAGCGCAATGAATGGCGCCGCGGCAGTCAACGTCGGGCCGGGGGCGGAATCATTCACGTTGCCCGATGGATCGGTCACGCGGGCAAAGATCGTATAGTCGCCTGCCGGTAGCTGGCTGGCCACCAGATGGATGGGCACTGATGCGACGGCCGCCTTGGTCGTCAAGACGTTCAGCGTTTTGCTCATCTGGGCCAGCAGGACCGAGCTGCTCTGGCCGACCGCGCTGGCAAAAATCGCAATCGTCATCTTGCCCTTAATCGCGGCTCCAGTTCCATTCGAGACATCGATCGTAACCACGCCGTGCATTGCAGAGCCGGCAACGATCGACTTGGGCAGCGTCGATTTAGCAATCGTCGGCACTGTCGTCTGCGGCGCGGTAATCGTTTGCGCAAACGGCTGTGATGTGCTTGCAGCGTTAGCGCTATCGCCGCTGTAGGAGGCGACGATCGAGTCATCACCTAACGGGAGAGACGAACTTGTAAACGTCGCTACTCCGCCACTTCCAACGGGTGACGTGCCCAGCACATTTCCATTGAGCGTGAAGCTGACCGTGCCGGTTGGGACGGGACCTGGCGCAGACGGAGTAACAGTCGCCGTCAACGTGACGGAAGTATTGGATGCGGCACTGGGCGCTGAAGAGGTCAGCGCAGTGCTCGTCGCCACCGCATTGGCCGGCGGCGAAATGGTTTCGGTCAGCGGTGCGGAGGCACTGCTGGAATAGCTGGCGTCCCCGCCGTAACTGGCGGTGATATGATCGGTGCCGACCGGCAGCGCACTGGTCGTGAAGGTCGCAGTACCATTAACAAGATTCGCCGATCCAAGGGCATTTCCATCGCGGGTGAAGCTCACTGAGCCGGTTGGCGTTGCGCCGGTTCCGCTGGACGAGGCGACCGTCGCGGTCAATGTGAGGGACGTCCCGGCATCGGCCGAGCTTGCGGACGTCGTGAGTGTTGTCGTCGAAGCAGCCGTCGTAGCGGCTGGCGCTACATCGAATTGTACTCCAGCATCCGAGAATGGGGCACCGCTGTAGATGAACGATGTAAGGACTTTATCCGCTGGATGTGTTGGCGCGTTTCCGGCCAGCACCGCTGGACTATCGGTCGTGGTGAAATCGAACCCGCCCAGAGAGTGGCCCGGTGTAATCACATTGGAAGAAGCAACCCATTCGATGGCGGTGCCGTCGGTTGAATTGTTGGTGCCGGTCAGCGTGTTGGTCCAACCGGCGGGATTGGAGACCGCGCTGGGCGATGTAGGAAGGAAATCGGCGCCCGGCACCCACGCAAACCAAAACGTGCCGATGTTGGTCGTGCCCGTATCATTAACGGTAATCGAATAATGGTAAACCGGGTTAGCCTGGGTGCCGGTCGTCGAGACGAGCGACAACTGCGCCGTGGCCGATTCGCTCAGCAACCTGCGCGGCTCGAGCGCTTCGACGGGCTGAAAAAGCGCCTTCTGAAGAAGCCTGCGCCGCCGGGCCGCGCGCGAATATCTGGGGCTCTGGAATAAACGATAAAACGTCTTGCTGAGAATGGCGTCGCTCCTGTTAAACACCTTCAGCCATTGATAACCGCCATCGAGACGTTTTTGCTTGAAAATGCAGTATTTGCAGTCGGTTCGACATCGCAGAGTGAATGCCATTACAACCCATCACGGAGTTATGGCATTCGCATGGCAAATCGATCGAAAAAATGGGTGGTTGGAATAGGCGTGCCGCTGGCAACCGTTGCCCATGCCAGGGCCGACGACAATTCGATCAGCTACGCCCACGAGATCTATGCCGAAGATCATGACCGGATGACGGTGCAGACCGATACCGTGCTGGTCCACGGCACCCTCAGCCGCTCGCTGGACTTAACCGCGCGCGGCATCTACGACGGCATCTCCGGCGCAACGCCCACCGGCGCCCCGCCGGTTGATCAGCTCAAGCTGCAGAATCCGCGTACGCATACGCCGATCCCCCCTTCGACGATCACGGGGTATGCGCTGCCATTGCATGGCGTTTCCGGCGCATCGCCGCCGCACATCACGCCCAACGATGCGGTTCCGCTGGCTCACAGCGCCGATATCCGCCGGGCGTTTGATCTGAGCGCCGGATTTACCTCCGGCATCAATCGGATCGCCCCCGAGTTCAGCTACAGCAAGGAGCACGATTACATCTCCTATGGCGCGGCGCTCAATTATTCGATCGAATTGAATGAGAAGAACACGGTGCTAAATGTCGGTTGGTCGCACGATTACGACCGCGTGCTCAACAATCGCTTCACCTACATCACCAGCCGAAAGATTAAAAGCACGGATGATATTGTCCTTGGGGCCTCACAAATCCTGACGCCCGGAACGCTCTTTACCGCCAGCGGCACCTTTGGATTTTCCGAAGGATATCTCAATGATCCCTATCGCAGTGTCGTCTTCGAAGAGACGCAGCTCGATCCCAACGCCCGCGTGATTCTCAATGGCGAAAAACGCCCCTCGAACCGCGATTCGCAGGCGATCCTCCTCTCGCTGACGCAGGCCATAAAACCCTTAAACGCCAGTGTCGAGGGCAGCTACCGCTTCTATCACGATTCGTTCGGCATCAATGCCAACACCTTCGGCATCGCCTGGTTCCAGAAGTTCGGGCAGGTGGTGGTCGTGTCGCCCTCGTTTCGGTACTACCGCCAGAGCGCGGCAGATTTCTATGGGATCCAATTCCCCGGCGACCCGACATTCAATCCGTCCCGCGTGCCGCGGTTCTATTCCTCCGATTACCGCCTGTCAGCGATGGAATCATTTACGCTCGGTCTGCAGGCCAATGTCAAACTGCACGAGCACTGGAATCTCCAACTGGGATACCAGCGCTACTGGATGCGTGGCGTGGATCATGAAACGGTCCAATCGACTTACCCCAGTGCGAGCATCTACACGATTGGGTTGAATTTTACGTTTTAGGTTTTGTCCGAAAGATTCGCACTCAGCTTTGCGCCAAGAAGAAAATCAAAAGATATGAGTTTTCTTGGCGCTCTTGGCTCCTTGGCGTCCATCGCGCAAAGCCGGTAGCGATGAAGCAGATAGAGCAACCAATGGGAGCGTGCCATGATTCAACCGACAACCGACACGCTTGATACGGTGCTGTCGCGCATCGAGGCTTCGGCGCAGCGCCAGTCGGCCGGGGACTATTTCCAGGTTGCGTGCCGGGCGATGAGCACGCCGGTCCGGCTCGTATTTCGCGCACCGAATCCAGCGCTGGCGGATGATTTCCAACGCACAACTATTTCATGGATCGCGCGATTCGAGGCGCGGTATTCTCGATTTCTTCCGCAAAGCATCGTCGGCCAGATCAATGCCAGCGCCGGCGGCGACTGGATTGAACTGGATGAGGAGACCGAAGAGTTATTCTCGATCTGCGATCAGATGCATGCTCTCTCCCGCGGCATTTTTGATCCGGCCGCCCTGCCGCTTCTGCGGTTGTGGGATTGGAAAGCAAATCCGCCCAAAATCCCCGATGAATCGGCTATCGAATCCGCCCGCGAGTTATGCGGCTGGGACAAGATCCATCGTCGTCCGCGCGCGATTCGTCTTCCAATCCCAGGCATGGGCATCGATCTCGGTGGCATCGGAAAAGAGTATGCCGTCGATCAGGTATTACACATGGCCCGCGAGCGCGGCATCCATGACATAATGATCGACATCGGCCAGGACCTTCGCGTCAGCGGCCGTCCGCCGGGCCGCGATGGTTGGTACATTGGGCTGGAGGAGCCGGAGCAGCCCGGCCAATGCTGGACAGCCGTTCGGCTCACCGATCATGCGGTCGCCACATCCGGCGATTATTTTCGCTCGTTTGTGCGCGATGGGCGACGCTATGGCCATATCCTCGATCCGCGCACCGGCCGGCCGGTCGAGAGCGGCTCCCAGGCCGTCAGCGTGATCGCGCCCAACTGTGTGCTCGCAGGAATTCTTTCAACAGCCGCTTTCATTCTCGATCCGCTCGAAGGGCTCGATCTGATTCAGCAGCACGGCGGCGTCGAAGCCGCCATTACCACGCAATCCGCCCGCCATCTGACCCGGAGGTTTTCATCCTATGTGCCGGCATAATTCATTCATCGTGCGCGCGACTCTTGTCGCATTTCTACTGCTTCTGCTGCCGGTCTTTTCCATCGGCTCTCTTAAGCAGGGAGACCGAATGCCCGATTTGAGTTCGTTCAAGCTCGAAGGGCGACTTCCTGACAAACTCCAGGGGCGGGTGATTCTGCTGGATTTCTGGGCGTCCTGGTGCGGGCCGTGCAAGCTCTCATTTCCGGCGATGGAAAAGCTGAATCAGGAGTATGAGAAAAAGGGATTGACGATCATCGCGGTCAGTGTTGATGAGAAGCGCGAGAACATGGAGCGATTCCTGAAGGAGATGAAAGTTTCATTTCCCACAGTGCGCGATGCCCAGCAGAAACTGGTGGGCGCGGCCGACGTGCAGGCGATGCCGACCTCATTCCTGATCGATCGCACGGGCAAAGTGCGATATGTCCACGACGGCTTCTACGGGGATAAGACGGTTAAGAAGTACCATGAAGAAATCGAACAGCTTCTGAAGGAGGGCGGCCGATGAAAAGCTTCACAAGAGCTGCAAGTAATTCCGTATCTCGCGCCGCGAAACTGCTCGTCGTGGCTGCCCTTCTCTTTTCCGCCACCAGCTGCGCCGTCGTCAAACCTTGGCAGCGGGAAACGCTGGCCGATTCGATTATGCAGCCCGACCGCGATCCGATGGGCAGCGGGTTGATCGACCACGTTTATTTCTCGCGCGAAGCCGCAAGCGGCGGACGTAGTGTGGGGGGCGGTGGATGCGGATGTAATTGATCGAGCGCACGCGAACGTGAACGAAAAAACGACCGCCGCAAAGCGCCCTAATTCCTTTAGCCGCCCCTTTGTGGGGCGCGTCCAGTGCGTGTCCCGCGCCAAAATGCATTTCGAATTGTAAATCCGCGCTATTCGTCACTTTCAAACGGCGCGAGCTTCCACACCACTAGACGCGCCCCACAAAGGGGCGGCTAAAGGAAGCATGACGCCGCAGTGCGGCGGCAGCGCAGTTGTCTCACCCACAAAAATTGCAACCGGCCTCAATTGGCGCAGCGCCACCCAAATTCAAATTGACCTGCAAAGAATGCATTTTTGTTCCAAACGCAATTGCGCTGCGCGCATCATCATTGGCCGGCAATTTCAAGACGTCGCCTTTGTCTCATTCATTTCACACCAGCGACAGGCGCCGCCGAACAAACCTCTCGCCTCCGGAAAGGAGATCGATGATGCGAAAAACCTCAACCCCACGAAATTTGGTCGGTCGTGGCAAACGATCAACTCTATCCGCTCACGAGCGATGCACGGTGGAGACTCTGGAGCGCCGTTGCCTGCTCAGCGCGGGCTATGTCGAAACCGCGCTGACCTCGGACATTCCAGGCTTCGCGCCAAACACCGACCGTAACCTGACCAATCCGTGGGCTTTTACCGAAGATTCCCAAGGCCAGTTCCGCGTCGCGGCCAACGGTTCGGGGAGGGGCATCTTGCTCGATTCGCAGGGAGAAAAATCGGGAGCCGACATCATCATCCCCGCGCCGGCGGGCAGTCCTGCCGGAACCACCTCCACCCCCAATGGCGTCGTGCCCAACACCACCTCAAATTTCGTGATCACCGTCAATGGGCGCAGCGCGCCGGCCACGCTTCTCTTCTCAACCGAAGACGGCACGATCGCCGGCTGGAATCCGCGCCTGAGCCGGACGCACGCGGTAATCGCCGCCGATGAATCGGGCGACGGCGCGGTCTATAAACTGCTGACTTTGGGATCGAACGCCCAGGGGATGTTTGTTTTCGCCAGCGACTTCCACAACAACGCCATCGACATCTTCAACTCCAGCTTCCAGCCGGTTCACTTTGGCCCCAACGCATTCGTCGATCCGACGACGGGTCCCGATGCCATCCCTTCCAACTTCGCGCCCTTTGGTGTGAAGAATTTCAACGGCACACTCTTCGTCACCTATGCCGAGCAGGACGCCGACCGGCACGATGACGTGGCCGGCGTAGGCAATGGCTTCATCGATGAATATGACACGAATGGCAATTTCATCCGCCGGTTCGCATCACGCGGGACGCTCAACTCCCCTATCGGTGCAACCATCGCTCCCGCTAATTTCGGCGCCTTCTCCAACGATGTCCTGATTGGGAATTTCGGCGACAGCCGAGTCAACGCCTTTGATTCGACCGGCAAATTCCTCGGTCAGCTCACCGACACGCAAGGCAACCCGCTGGTTCTCAACGGCGGCTTCCAGGAGACGGATCAAAAGGGTCTCTGGGGCATCGGCTTTGGAAACGGTGCCGACGGCGCGAGCACCAATACGCTGTTCTTTGCTGCCGGGATCAACGAAGAAAACGATGGTCTCTTCGGCGCCGTTAACATTCCTTCAGCACAACACAATCGAATGGAGGACGACCAGCACGACGGCGACCACGATCACGTTCCACAGACGGGCGATATGCACGGGTCAGGTCCGTCCGACGACGGCGATATCCTGTCTGATGGAGACATTTTCAAGAGCAGCCCCGGCGACGTTGGTGATCGGTCTCATGGATTGAGCTTGAGCGTCGTTTCATCGTCGGCTGGAGGACGAAACAATTCCTTGAGAGTGTCGAGCGTCACTGACAATCGAAGGTAAGAACGCTCGTGCTACGAGCCGTAGCAGATGGTGGCTTTCGCGCGAGAAGCTGGGCTGGAAATCCCCGGTCCACCTTCTCGCGCGAAGCCGCGAGCGGCCTTCCCATTACCATTCATTGCGCGCACCATCTGCGCCACATTTGGCGAAGTGCGGCTTCGAGATCGTGTGTGAAACGCGGGGCATCCATCAGCGTGGATTGCAACATGCGCTGCCGCAGAGATGAACGCAGTTCGGCCAATCGCGGCAGATCGCTACAGATCTGGACGGCAAGGCTCACGAAGTTTTCGGGTGAATCGGCAACCAGCCAGGGCAGGCCGACGTTACTCAAGACGCTGAAGCTGCCACGCGACACGGCGGTCGGTCCGCGCAGGCTGACAACCGGCACGCCCATCCACAATGAGTCCTGCGTCGTTGTATGGCCGGTATACGGAAACGTATCGAGTGCAACATCGATCTGCTGATAGAGCTCCAGATATTGCCGGCGCTTTTGTCGGGGCACAAAATCGATTCGGCTCTGCTCGATTCCCGATCCGGTCAACTTCTGCATCACGCGTGATCGCGCGGCTCCTTCGGGCATCAGCAAAACCATGCGCGACCCGGGCACAGCCCGCATCGTGCGCGCCCACAACTCGAGCACGACATCATTTACTTTGCAGGTGTTATTGAAGCTGCCGAACGTAATCGACCCGCGCGACAGCGCCGGAAGAGGATTGACGCTTGCGTGCTCGACGGGCGGTTCATAGCACCAGAATGAGTTTGGCAGCCGCACCGATTGCTCGGTGTAATACTCATCGCCCACGCCCGGCGGATCGAGATAAGGGTCTGTCAGGCGGTAATCCATCGTCGATAGACCGGTGGTTGCCGGGTACCCAAGCCAGGAGACCTGCACGGGAGCAGGTTTGCGAGCGAACGTCAGCAGCCTGCTGCCTCCGCTGTGAAGCGCCAGGTCCACGAGAATGTCGATTGAATCCTGTCGGATGACCGCCGCCAGATCTTCATCGGTCAGCGGCGCGGTATCGCGCCATGTGCTGGCATAGCCGATGAGTCTTTTGGTCAGTGCATCGTGACGTGGCGTGCCGCTGTAGCAGAAGATTTCGAAAGCACTGCGATCGTGATGCGCCAGCACCGGAGCAATAAAACGCCCCACCGGGTGCTCGCGCAGATCGGCCGAGACGTAGCCAATCCGCAGCCGCCTATCGGGGGAAGGATCGTTCGAATGACGCATCGCTGGGTCGAGCAGACGCTGTGCAAATCGATGGTCCCAGCGAACGTGTTCCTCAAGAATTAATTTCGGGGTCGAGGCGGGATGGAAATGTAAAAACCAGAGCAGGTTGCTCATGTCTAGAGAGCTGGATGCGATCGAGGCGGCATGGCGATAAACCGCTAGTGCCTCATCCATTCGTCCGACGCCGCGCAGTGCATTGCCATAGTTGTTGTAAAGGAGCGCCGGTCCCGGGCCGAGCTCGAGTGCGCGCTGATAGGCATGAAGTGCCTCGTCCATCCGTCCTTCGGTGGCCAGCGCCAGACCCAGGTTTGCGTGATACGCCGATACGGTGGGATCGAGTCGAGCCGCCTGCTCAAACCAGCCGATACCCTCCGCGTTTCGCCCCTGCGTGCAGGCGATAATGCCCAGCGTCTGGATGACGTGAGGAGAATTTGGCTGAACCGATAAGATTTGCCGGCAAAGCGATTCCGCTTCGGCCAGACGACCCGCCGCCTGATGCTCCTGAGCCAGTGCGAAGGCCTGTTCAAGTGTCATCGAAGGCATAAGGTCCGCTGCGGAAAAATCTACCAGAGCCGTGGTTCAGGTCAAACCCCGCGGACTTTGGCGAGGACAGTCGTCTAATGAGGATCGTCGATATAATCGCGCTATGCGCCGTCGGCTGCTGATCAGGGTCCTGGCTTTGATATCTGTTGCGCCGAGCCTTGCTGCTGCAGCGATGTGGGTGCGGAGCTTTTGGATTCGTGACGCATTTCCCGAATCGCTGCATGAAAGCGGGTGCAGCATCCGATCGTGGGATGGCCGCGTCTTCATTCTTCTTATCAAGGTCGCAAAAAGACCGGGCCTGGTGGTATCGATAACAACACCAGGCATCGAGGGCTCAAATCGAAATTTCCCGGACGCGAAGCGAAAGTTCGAGCTGCTGGCAAGCGACCAACAGGAGATACGACGACGAAAGAATACGCTTGAAATGGGGCTGGAAACGGTGCCAGCGGGTTCCATTGGCAACGGCTTCGGGTTCTGCAAAGAAACGCTTATGTACGATGCGTTAGATCCGTATAGGCGTTACAGCATGACAATCGTGACGATTCCGTACTGGGCCATCTGCGCGTTAGGGCTCCTCGCGCCTTTGTTGTGGTGGATGCGCTTTGGCCGCGGATGGCGCGTTAAGGCCGGGCGCTGTCCATCATGTGGATACGACCTGCGCGCAACGCCGCAACGGTGTCCGGAATGCGGGCGCGCAATGGGGACCGTATAGCTAGGTTCGGGATTGCGCATTCATCTATGGGTCAACGCAGTTCCTCGGCTTATTCCAAGTACTCCCCAAGCGCCGCCTCAGCAAATTTAGAAACAGGTCCGCCGCTGTCTGCAATTTGTTTTAGCATCGGCTTCAGGCGCGCATCTTTCGTGCGCCGGGCCGCTTCAACCGCGAGCACCTGGCTTGCTTCCGTGCTGACTCCCTTGGATTCGAGCTCGCGGATTACTTTTTCAATTCCATTTTGCTGGACCACCCTGCCGGCTTCATCTAATTCTTCGCGAAGCGAATTCCGCTGGCTAACCTGTTGCACAAGGTTCACCGGCGCGGCTGGTGCTCGCGCCGTCGCAGCCAGGAACTCTTTGCGTGCCGCGGTATACTCCAGGGCGAAAAATAGAAGGCCGATGAGCAGGTTGATAACCGCCGAACGAATCGAGAACTTTCGCGGCACGCTCAGGGCCCACAGCAGCACATTGCCGCCAAACGAAATCGCGGCCAATCCGATCGCCGCAATTGCCACTGCCTGCAACGGCGGAAAGATCGTCAGCGGCTTTGGGAAGAACGGCAGGCAGACCCATTGCACGAATGCGATCATGAAGCGCAATTGTCTTCGCGATTGCAAATCGGTCGGTGGAGAAGCCTGGCTGTATTCAATATCGGTTGACATCACTTTGTGGAAAGATCGTTCATCGCATCGATGACCGGTATGAGGAGATCCCGGCCCAGATTGAAATTGCCGCGACTGCAGCATTTATCGCGATCGTAGTTACGAGCGATACGCCCGTAACCATGTTGCGCACGATGAACCATAGAAAAAGATAAACGACAAAAGCTACAAGGCAGCCTCCGACGGTCGCGACTATTCTCTTGGTCATATGAGTAAACGCCATTGTCCTATGGCGCGGCAAAAAGTTCATGTCTCACCACTTGCCAGGATTCCAGCACCTCCCGCCCGTTTCAGTGCTTGTATAAAAAACACAACAAAACTCCGCCAATATGAAGGATCGCCACAAGTAATACGCCGTAGCGGAGGCGCCCACATAGCGTGAATGCGCCAAGCACAATGCCGTAGATCGGAAACTGAACTAAGACCAATGCCATGTCTCCAAGCGTCACATAGCCGGTCATCATTCCAAAAGGGAAAAGAATGATTGCCATCGGCGAGCTTGAAAGGCCGCCGTAATAATTCAATTCCGCCCAAAGCACGCCCAGCGGCCCGCAAGCAATTCCCGCGACGATTGAAATGACGGCGACCCAGATTCTTTTGTTCCGATTGGGAATCGGACGGCCATATTCGAGTGGTTTAGACGGTTGCGACATTTGCATCAGTCAACAAAGTATACCGAGTTGGATTTTCGCCCTGCTTACTCCTCCTGTGGAAAATCGTCTGTCCAACTTCCATCGGCTTGTCGGCGAATGTGGTGCGTGCCGATATCCGAGCTGGCAAGTTCGATTTTATCGTTGTCGAGCCATCGGATCGACCAACCTTGCGTATCCGATGCCGGCGTGACCTTGCGATATACGCTTTTCCCAGCCGAATCTTTAATATCCACGATCCCGCAAAGATAGCGCCGCGGATCCGCGTTGCTTTCGTTCACACTTGTAACCAACGTGAACTTTCCATCGGGCGACTTTTGGGGCGGCACCCGCACCCGCCCGCAACCGTTTGTGAATATGGCCACAAGAGTGGCCGCGACTACGGTGTATCGGCCTAAGTTGCTGACTAATTGGCATGAACATATTCCCCTGGGGTCAAACACGGGTGGATGGCGACGAGCCAGGCTTCGCGCGCTTCCTCGGCGTCCCGCACTCTGGACATCTTTCCGGGCTCATTCGCAAGTCATATCCGCATTTGGTACATCGATCCGGGTAGGCAACCCTCTTTACATTCTTCGCGTCTTTGAGAACGAAATAGATCACGATCGGAAGCAGAGTGACGGACACGATAGCATACCCAATGAAGGGACCCCATTCATCGATCAGCGAAGGGAAGAAAAACTCCACAAGGCATGCGATCGTGAGGCAGACGGTCAATAGACACGATAGGAAAAAGTAGACCTGCCGCCGCTCGCGTTTTGATGGCTGTCGGGGCATAGATGTCCGAATTCGAAGCACGTTACCCTCGCCTCCATACTGGCCGAAGCAGGAACAAGCCGAAACTGGTGAGGAGCAACATTGATACGACGCCGACGGGGCCCGGACGACCCCCATCGCTATAGAATATAACGCCCTGAACGAATGCCATTGAGAACATCCCGACTGCTAGCGCGACTGAGGTCGCGATCTCGATGATGCGATCCTGGGGCCGTGGGTCGGACCCCGGCCTGCCGTAGTCCAGCGTGGGTTTCTGGCCCGACATCTTGCGAATTGTATCACAGTCCGGGGATGCCGCGCTCGCGATTCGATACAATCGTCGATGGCCAACATGAGTGACTTGATCTACGATCAGAATCCAACACTGGAGTACGGCAGGCCAACGCCACGGAAATCACTGCGGCGAGTCACAGTGGCTCTATCGATCGTGATCGGCGCAGCCGTGACGCTCACGAGCCTTTGCTGTTTCTTCGCTATCGCTGGAACCGACTCTATAACCTCGTTCATTCTCGGGCTAGGATACGACAAACATTGGGATCTATTTCTACCGCCATTAACAATTGTTGGTATCGCGGCCGGGACTGTCGCGTGGATCAAAAGAAAGCACGAAACAGTCTCGCGCAGGCTCGAGCGTCCGGTGAGTTGGGCAAAGAGCAAAGCCAGCAATTGGTCCATGCACGAGAGATTTCGCACCCGTCGATCGCCTTGGTAGCGGCTCACGGCGTTCTCGAAAGCCCGGCGCGGCAGGAGTTCTGCCAGTTGCGCAAAGACGCTGCGACCTTGGTTCATGGACGCATCGTCGCCACCATCGACCGGCTAACGCGACAAAAACACCGGAAGAAATTGAAATCGTGTACCCCTTCATCCGTTCAAAAAAATCGAAAAATCGAGCGTCAAATGGAGTTTCTCGTTTAATTTAACCGGACAGTAGTGATCCCAAATTTCAAATCTGAAATTTGAGATTTGAGATCGCTCTGGGGATCCGCCGGCACCTGTTGGCGATCCTGACGCCCGTATTTGGCGCACATTGCTGCATCCTTCCACGGAGCCTGCCGCTTGTTCACGATGACCGTTTGGGATTGGCTGATCGTCGGCGCATATGTCGTCTTCTGCGTCGCCGTCGGCGCGATCCTCAAGCGGCGGGGCGAACGGCATGGACTGCAATCCTACGTCGTGTCCGATCGAGGTATGCCCTGGTGGCTGCTGGGCACGTCGATGGTCGCCACCACCTTCGCGGCAGAAACGCCTCTGCTGATTTCCAACTGGGTTTACGAATCAGGCATCAGCCGAAACTGGGAATGGTGGTGCTTCCTGCCGGGCGGAATGCTCACCACCTTTCTCTTCGCTCGCCTGTGGCGACGTACGGAAGTGCTCACCGACGCCGAGTATGTCACGCTCCGCTATTCGGGAACCGAAGCCAAAGTGCTTCGCGGCTTTCGCGCGCTGTACATGGGCATGGTCGTCAACACGATCATGATCGGCAGCCAATTCCTCGTCAGCGGTTTGATCGCCACCGCCATCCTGGGCATCGCGCCGGGCACAGCACATTATGAGATGGTCCGCATTGCCGCGCCGCTGATCTGCGCCGCAGTTGCGACGACCTCTTCCTCGCTCGCTGGTCTGTCAGGAATCTTAGTGACCGACTTCGTGCTCTTCATTCTCAAATCGGCCGGCGCGATCATCATCTGCGTCTATTCGCTGCGCCAGCCATCAGTCGGCGGCCTCTCTGGGCTCGTGTCGCGCATTAAATCGCTGCACCCACGCCATCTGGACATGTTTCCCGCCCATCTGGCCTCCAGCGGCGCAGAGATTGGTTTGCTGACGATTGGCCTATACCTGAGCGTGCGCTGGTGGATTCAAGTCTATGGATCGGAGCCGGGCGGCGGATCATATGTGGCGCAGCGCATGCTTTCCGCTCGATCGGAGCGGGATTCACTCTATGCCACGCTCTGGTTCAACATCGCTTATTACGCCGTGCGTCCCTGGCCCTGGATTCTGTCCGGCCTCGCCTGCCTGCTGATCTACCCGCATGCGATCAACGGTGAATCGGCCTACATTCACTCGATCGATCTGGTTCCCACCGGATTAAAGGGTCTCGTGCTGGCAGCTTTCTTTGCTGCACTGATGGCAATCGACACGCGCATGAACCTCAGCGCCGCATACTTTGTCAACGATTTTTACCGGCCGTTCCTCGTATACGGCAAAAGCGAGCGCCATTATGTTAATGTCGCGCGCCTGGCTACGGCCGGGCAGGTGCTGCTGGGACTGATTTACGCGTTGGAAAATACGCGCGTGAAGAGCGCCTTCTTTCTCACGACTGCACTCGGATCTGGAACGGGTCTCGTCTATGCCCTGAGGTGGTACTGGTGGCGCGTCAGCGCGTGGTCCGAAATTGCCGCCATGGCTTCGGGCGTGCTCAACGCCCTTGTATTTCGATTCTGGATCTATCCGACGGAGGCGAGCTTCAATAATCACGGATTGCAAGTTCTGCTCTGGTCGGGCGTGGTCGTGACCAGCGTCTGGATGATCGTGACGATGATCGCTCCGCCGAGCAATCGCGAGCAACTCAAGAAGTTTTACGCTCGAGTGCGACCAGCGGGGCCGTTGTGGGGACCGATCTCGCGCGAAGTGGCGCGAGAACGCGGCGCCATTGAACCGGGCTACAGCATTACGCGAGGCGTCATCTCCTGGCTTTCCGCGAGCGGAATGGTCGTCTGTTTTCTGCTGGGCAGCGGAAAACTGCTGCTTCAATCGCCGATGTCAGGAAGTCTTTTGATTCTTGTGGGCGCGGTATTGCTGCTGATTCTTCGGTCTTCAATTCAGGTCGGAGATGATGTGCGCGCGAATTCCGCCCCTGCACGCGATCAAGCGATGGAGCTTTCTCGATGATCGAATTTGGCTTGACCGATCATCTGGAAGGTCCTGCATCCGCGCCATCGCTGGAAATCTACGAGACGATTGCCAAACAAACGCGCATGGCTGATGAGCTGGGATTTGAGTACGCGTGGTTCGCGGAGCACCACGCCCACGCGCATCTCGGCCATCTTCCCAGCCCCTTGTTTCTGGCTCTCCATCTCGCGGGACAGACCAAACGCATTCATTTGGGAACGGCGATCATCTGCCTGAATCTGCATCACCCGCTGGCGGTCGCCGAGCAGACGGCTGTCGCGGATTTGCTATCAAATGGCCGCATGGCGATTGGCTTTGGCAGCGGCAGCACGCCTATGGAATTCGGGCTGTTTGGTCTTGCGGAAACGGATGAGGCCCAGCGCCACGCGCGATTCGAGGCGGCGCTTCGCCTGATCACAGCGGCATGGCGCGGGCGGGTAACAGAGGAAGATGGTGCAGCCTTCCAAATCGAGCCGCACGCGGCGCTTCCGGTCGCGGCTCCGGATCTAGTCGGCCGATCATGGTTGGCCGTGAATAGCCTTGGCTCAGCGGAGATCGCCGGTCGGCTCGGCTTCAACATGCTCTTTTCCCATTTGCGCACGCCGACGGAGTATTCGGATTATGCGCGCGCATATCGCGAACAAGGCGGCCGCGGGAAAATTGCCGCCAATCGGCCAGTCTATGTTGGGACGACCAATCGGCAGGCGATGGAAGAAGCCGAGCCGGCGCTGCGAATATTGTGGCGACGGTTTCAAGCGGAGGGAAAAATCCCGCGAGACGCGCGCGAGCCGGATGATCCGCGGGAGTTATGCCGGCATCCGATCAACTTCATTATCGGTGATACTCAGAATGTTGCAGGTCAATTGATGGAGCTGTGTCGAGCTGCGCCTTACGACGTGGCGAATTTGGAAGTGCGCTGGGCGGGGCTGGCGAATGATTTGATTGCAGCATCGATGAGACGTCTGGCTGAGGAAGTTCGACCACTTCTTAATAGAGCGCCTCCGGCGGCAGAGAAGTCGTCCGATTGATCGTGCGGGTGACCCGAAGGTCCCCTACCATAAGAACAATGCCGCTAGAGCAACGTGATTATTTCCGGTCGCGCGGGAGTTCCAGTCCTTTCGCGCGGATGCGATGGTGGTCGATCACCAACTGGCTCATCGCGATTAACGTCGCCGTTTACCTTGTGGACGTGGTTTCGCAGAGGCATCTTTTCCAATGGGGTTATTTCTCGGCCGAAACAGCGATCTATCACCTGCAGCTCTGGCGGTTTATCACGTTTCAATTCCTGCATGCCAGCGTCACCCACATCCTGTTCAACATGATCGCCCTTTACTTTTTCGGGCCGATGATCGAGCGCTATCTGGGGTCGCGGCGGTATTTGGGCTTCTATCTGTTATGTGGGATTTCCGGTGCGGTGATGTATCTGCTGCTGATGTATGCTCGCGTTCCCGGTTTTGTTGCATGGGTGCCGCTGATTGGCGCATCGGCGGGCATCCTTGGCATCCTGATCGCGGCGGCGCGGATTGCACCCAATGCCCAGGTGATGCTGCTGATCCCTCCGATCCCGATGCGCCTGCGCACGCTTGCGTGGATTTTCATTGGGATCGCTGTAGTGACGATCATCAGTCAAGGCAGCAATGCCGGGGGCGAGGGCGCGCATCTGGGCGGTGCAGCGACTGGGTTCCTGCTGATCCAACGGCCGCAGTTGCTGCGCATTTTCGATTTCAATTGGTTCCGTCGTCCGCCGCGCGGGCCGAGAATGAGCAATTGGCGATGAGGCCGCATCGCATGGCACCAAGCTCGAACGAGATGGATCCGTCGTCGGCCACACTTGCGATACTCGCCGGCGGGCAAGGATCCCGAATGGGCGGGCCGAAGGGCGAGATCCGCATCGGCGGCCAGCCGATCCTCTCCTACTTGCTTGATCGTTTTTCCTGGCCAGGGCCAACACTCCTCGTGACCGCGCCGGGGCGTGAACATCCGCCGGCGTGGGAGAGATTTGACCGCGAAGTCGTTGATCCGGTTTCCGATCAGGGACCACTCCGTGGCATCCTGACCGCGCTGGAGAATTTGAAGACACCACTTCTTCTTGTCGCCACCCTCGATATGCCCGGCGTTCAGAGATCGCAACTTCTTTGGCTGCTCGATGAGATGAGAAAGTCTCCAAAGCGGCTGGGCCTGATGCTTCGACGGTCGGAGGGGAAGACCATTGAACCCTTCCCATCAGTTTTTCGCACCGACGCGCGCGACACCATCAATCGGCGAATTCAGTCGGGAAGGCTGTCGGTGCAAAAGCTGGTTGAGGAGAAGAGCTTTGAAACGGTCGTCGCGCCGGCTTCATGGGATCCGCAAATCTGGGCAAATCTGAATGTGCCGGCTGATTTGACGAACTTCACCAACTCAATGCCCTGATCGCATATGTTCAACCATGATGCAGCGATCCTGCACGAAGTCGAGGCCAGCGGCTTCGGCGATCTGCCGGGCTTCCTCATTGGTGATGCCGCTTTGCAGCCAGACGCCTCCCGCATTAAGGGCAACTGCCGACCGCACTACTTCGGCACAATATCCCGGTCGACGGAAGACATTCACGAGATCGATCTTGTCAGGGATATCCTCGAGAGCCGCGTAGCAGGTCGTGCCAAGAACTTGATCGTATCGAGGATTGACCGGGATGATCTCCTTGCCGACCGATTGAAGATAACGTGCGACGCCATAACTCGGCCGGCTCGGATCATCGCTGAGGCCGACCACGGCAATCCGGCTCGCGTTCAGCATCCGCTGGATCGCATCGTTTCGATTGGCACGATTAAGAGCCTCGCCAGCCATGGAATACCTCGTAAAAAGGCCGAAAAACCTGTCGGGAATTCTCCGATGCAACTACAGCGATGTATTGCCGTCGCCAACGGTGTACAATCGCATCATAGTCGCGCCGTATAATGTGCGGCTCCATTTTTCTAAGGCGAGTTGAAAGCGACGATGGCCAAGAAAGACTATTACGATGTGCTCGGCGTCGGTAAAAAGGCGACGGCCGATGAGATAAAGAAAGCGCACCGCAAGCTCGTGCGCAAATACCACCCGGACGTCACACGAAACGATCCCGCGGCGGCTGAAAAATTCAAAGAGGCGCAGGAAGCTTATGACGTGCTGTCGGATGCAACGAAGCGCGCCAATTACGATCAGTTTGGCCATGCAGGTGTCGGCGGCGCGCCCCCGCCGGGTGCCGATCCATTTGCCGCCTATCGACGGGCTCAGCAGGGACAGGGACGATCAAGCTGGCGTTCATCGCCCGGCGTTACCGTCGAAGATTTCGACATCAATGATTTTGCAAATGGTGGAGACGTTTCGAGCATCTTCGAGCAGCTTTTTGGCGGGCGCCCGGGTGGAATGGGAGGCATGGGTGGCGGTCGGCCGGGTCCTCAGCGACGGCGCGCTGAACCGGTTCGAGGACAGGATATCGAACACCCCGTCACGTTGACCTTTGAGCAGGCGGCGCGAGGGGTCACCGTTCCGCTTCAGATCAGCCGCGGCGGACAGGTCGAAACAATCGACGTCAAAGTCCCCGCCGGCGTCAAAGACGGCAGCCGCGTGCGCATTAAGGGAAAAGGCGAGCAGTCCGGCGGAGAGCCGGGCGACCTATACATCGTCACGCGGGTCACGCCGCACGCTTACTTTCGTCGTGAGGGGCTGGATATCTATCTCGATGTGCCTATCAGCGTGTATGAAGCGCTGCTCGGAACGAAGGTCACGGTGCCGACGCTCGATGGTTCGGTGACGGTCACGATTCCCGCCGGCGCCAACAGTGGCGCGAAGCTGCGGATCAAGGGACACGGCATTGAACGCGCAGGGGAAAAGGGCGATCAGTTTGTCGTTATCAAGATCAACGTTCCCAAGTCACTCGATGCTGATGATCGCGCGACGATCGAAAAGCTCTCTCAAAAACATCCTATTGATGCTCGGGCTGAGGTGCCCTGGAAATAGATTCCTCATTCACTGATCTGGCTCAAAGCACTCGCTTCCTGAACATGCGCGGCCGTATCGATGCCGAGTGCGTTAGCCAACGTCTTCAGGCGGCTGCTCACACGCCGAGCGTGACTTTGGGAGACGGCGGCTGTCTGCTGGACTTCCGTTGCCGGGGCGGGCGAAACGACTTTTGGATTCTGAGTCGCTGCAGGTGGATTGGCATCCTGCCCCATCGCACGCTGATTATCACGAGTCGAAATAAAACCCGCGAGGACCAGCAGCATCGATGTCATGATCAACGCCCGAGTCATTGAATTGCTCCTTCCAAACCGTCCTTGTTCTTCCCGCTCAGCTCGCTCAAGCAACCTTTCGCGAACTGATTCGATTCAGGCACCGTCGAACAGAGCAACTTCGATGCCGGGGGCAAGATAGGTCACAGAACTGGTAAGCCAGTGAATCCGGTGAGGCTCGGCGAGCTCGACAAGAAGTCTTGGCCCGGCGAATTGTCGTCGCGTGGGAAAAAAAGTTCCCATTACAAGAACACGCGTGCATGGAGATTCGTCGATACGACGGCTGTTTATCTTTTGATGAACTGAACGCGACACGGTGGCTTGCCGCCCTTTGAATTTCAGCGGCCAAAAGCCCTACAATCGTCCCATCTTGCGCAGTTCACGCGGGCTGGGAATTTCGTCCTTCACCCGCCCTGCCGGGCACTCGTTTTTAGGCGAAAAAGTTCATGAGTCTTAAGGCCATTCGCATCCGCGGAGCGCGGGAACATAACCTCAAAAACATCAGCGTGGAGATTCCGCGCGATCAGCTTGTCGTCGTCACCGGCCTGTCGGGTTCGGGCAAATCCACGCTCGCGTTTGATACGGTGTACGCGGAAGGCCAGCGCAAATATATCGAATCGCTTTCGGCCTACGCGCGGCAATTTCTCGATCAGCTTCAGAAGCCGGATATTGAGGAAATTGAAGGTCTGCCGCCGACGATCGCGATCGAGCAGCGATCGGCTTCAAGCAATCCACGATCGACCGTCGCTACGACGACCGAGATTTACGACTACCTTCGCGTGCTTTTTGCACGCGCAGGAACACCCCACTGCTGGATCTGCGGCCGACCCATCGCCAGCCAGACGCCAAGCCAGATTGTCGATGCGGTCATGCGATACCCGGCCGGCACCAAGGTGATGATCCTTTCCCCACTGATCCGTGGACAGAAAGGCGAGCACAAAGACATCTTCACCGCCATCCATAAGCAAGGCTTCGTCCGCGCTCGCGTGGATGGCCAGATTCATGAGCTGCAAAAACCGGAACAGGCGCCGGCTCTGAAAAAGACGTTCAAGCACGATATCGAAGCAATTGTCGATCGCATCGTTCTGAAGCCGGAAATCCGTTCGCGCCTCGCGGATTCAATCGAGACGGCTCTGAAGCTTTCGCAGGGGCTGGTGATCGTTTCGACCGGGGCCGGTGATTCCTGGACCGATCAGATTTACAGCGAGAAATTCGCCTGTCCGGAGCATCCGGAAGTTTCGCTGCCGGAGCTTGAGCCGAGGCTTTTCAGCTTCAATTCGCCGCACGGCGCCTGTCCCGATTGCCATGGATTGGGCACGACCTGTGAATTTGATGCCGACATGATCGTTGCTGATCCGAGCCTGTCGATCGAGAACGGCGCGGTGGAAGCCTGGCGGCGCAATGGCAAGCGGATGAACATTTATTACAGCCGGGTGCTTCGGCAATTCTGCCGGGATTATGGCATCAGCTATTCCGCGCCTTTCGAATCGATTCCGAAAAAGATTCAGCAGGTTTTGATGTTTGGCAGCGACGCCAAGGGCGATGCCGGCACCGGCACCTGGTTCGAAGGCGTTATTCCCAATCTCCAACGCCGATTCGAAAACACCGAAAGCGAATTCGTCAAAGCCCGCCTTCATCAATACATGTCGGAGCAGCCTTGCGCAACCTGCCATGGCACGCGATTGAAGAAGGAAGTGCTGGCGGTTCGCCTTCATGTGATGAATAACGCGAAGCCGCATGAAGCCGCGGAGGTACATACCGCTACAGCGTGCGGAACGAGTGGCGTTGCCGCTTGTGGTGTCACCGAAGGTATTGAGCCTGAAGCACCGACCAACGGAAAAACAAAAAAATCAGCCAAAGCGGCCAAATCTGACGCTCCTGCGCCGGCCAAGCTCCCCGGCTTTTCGATCGACGATGTAACCCGCATGACCGTCATCGAAGCCCGGCAATTCTTCCAGAATCTGCGCCTGGGTGAAGAAGGCACGCGAATCGCCGAACCCATCGTGCGCGAAATCGGTGCCCGGCTCGGATTCATGGCAGATGTGGGCCTTGGCTATCTCACCCTCGATCGCAAGACCGCCACGCTCTCCGGTGGTGAAGCGCAGCGTATTCGATTGGCGACGCAGGTCGGCTCAGGCCTCGTCGGTGTCTGCTACGTTCTCGATGAGCCGACGATTGGCCTGCATCAGCGCGACAACACGCGCCTCATCCGCACGCTTAAGCGGCTGCAGTCCATCGGCAATACCGTTCTGATGGTCGAGCATGATGAAGATTGCATTCGATCGGCTGATTACCTGATCGACATTGGCCCCGGCGCTGGCGCGCATGGCGGGCATGTTGTTTGCGCGGGGCCGGTGCCGGAGGTGTTTGAGAATCATCAGAGCGTGACGGTGAAATATCTGACCGGGGAATTGGCGATTACCCCCCCTGAAAACCGTCGGCCGGTCGATCCCGGTAAGAATGCTCTCGAGCTCAAAGGCTGCCGGGAAAATAACCTCAAGAACATCGACGTTCGCATTCCTCTCGGTGGGCTAATCTGCGTGACCGGCGTCAGTGGATCTGGGAAATCGACCCTCATCAATCAGACGCTTCTCCCGGCCATCAAACGCAAGCTCTATGGCTCAAAAGAAAAGGCCGGCGCGCACAAATCGATCAACGGCATCCAAAAAATCGACAAGGTGATCGAGATCGATCAAAGCCCGATCGGGCGTACGCCGCGCTCCAATCCTGCGACCTACACCGGCGTGTTCGACGAAATCCGTAAGACCTTCGCCCTCACGCGCGAAGCCAAGATTCGCGGCTACGAAGCCGGCCGCTTCAGCTTCAACGTCAAAGGCGGTCGCTGCGAATCGTGCCAGGGACAAGGCACCAAGTGCATCGAGATGCACTTCCTGCCGGACGTGTACGTCAATTGCGAAGTCTGTCACGGCACGCGCTACAACGCCGAGACGCTCGAAATCCATTTTCGCGGCAAGAGTATTTCCGATGTGCTGAACATGACGGTTGAAGAGGCGATGGCCTTCTTCGAGAACTTCCCGCAAATCCATCGGATGCTCAAGGCGCTCAACGACGTTGGCCTTTCCTACGTAAAAATGGGCCAGCCCAGCACCCAGCTCTCCGGCGGAGAAGCGCAGCGCGTGAAGCTCGCCAGCGAGCTGGGAAAAAATCCCACCGGCCATACGCTCTATGTTCTCGATGAGCCCACCACCGGCCTTCACTTTGCCGACATTCATAATCTTCTCAACGTGCTCAATCGCCTGGCGGACCTCGGCAACACGATCCTGGTCATCGAGCACAATCTCGACATCATCAAATGTGCCGACTGGATCATCGACATGGGCCCCGAAGGTGGCAGCGGCGGCGGCCAAGTCATCGCCGAAGGCACGCCCGAGCAGATCGTCAAGACCCGCGCCAGCTTCACTGGGGAATATCTCAAGCCAAAGCTCTCCAGCAGCTCGACGGTGGAGCGATTGGAGCAGATGATCGCGTAGGAAAGGCTTTATCGCTGGGTCGTGACGCCGATCATTACGCCGTACTCGCGCGGCGTCTGCGGAGCAGGCGCGTCGCTTCGATAGAACGCCGAGATATCGCCATCGAGGTACAGCGCGTTTTGGCATCTCAGCGAATCGCGGAATAACGAGGCAAATTCGTAAAACGTCACCGGTTCGCGCGACAGAACAAACACGACATGCTCTGGTGAAATCACTCCGGCTCCGCTGCGAATGCGCCGGTTATTCGAGTGCTGCGCAAATTTAGGATGGATCTGGCCATCGATGACGAGCATCGGCCCCGATTGGGTCGCCAGGCGGACGTTTGCCGCGACCAAGGCATACTTAGTTGCATCCACAACTTTTGCGCCATCACGGCCGATGAAGAAAACGCCATTGGGCTTTAGATAAAAGTTGCCTTCGCCTTCGCGAAGGTTGAGGGGAGCGCGTTCGACTCCGTTCTGGACGAGCAGTCCGCACGGCGAGAAATCCGGATTGAACATGCCCGCGTTCGTCGCAAACAGCAGTCTCCGTCCAGACGCGGCCGAGATTTGCGCAAGCTTTTCAAGAGTCCCGATCCGTTGGCCGCGCGCATCGAGGTAATAGAGCTGAATGTCGCTTAGATGATGATTGACATCAGCCACTTCAAACGAATGGGCGGCAAAACTGACTTCGCGAAAGGACACAACGGAACTGGACTTGGCCATCTCACGTTTCGTGCAGCCGCTCGTTGACGCAACCATAAGCAAAATCACGAGTATCGATTGGCGGCCATCCATTGCTTCAGTTTGGCAAACATCCACATCGCATCAAGAGCAGTCGCCGCTATTGATAGCCCCGCCCCTTGCCCCTATGCTCCGCAGGGAGTTTAGCTTTGATGCCGCCGCCGCTTTGACGGCGCGGCGGAATTTCATTTAATTGGCGGACTTTTTGATCAGGATTGCGGAGTTGGAATGTCTCAATTGGCAACGTCGGTTCCGGAACCTCCAAAAGAGAAATATCCGTTGAAAGTGCTGCCGCCGCAGCGGTCGTTCGGGCAGACCAGCCGAACGGGCTTGTGGTGGGTGACGCCGCTGGTGGTGTTTCTGGGGCTCGGCGGGTTCGTGGTCTATTCGACCTGGGCGGCGCTGCAGGGAGTGAACTACCGCTTTGGGCCGTATCTGTCTCCCTTTTATTCGCCGGAATTGTTGGGAGCCCATGGCTGGTTTGGCGCTAAGCCCAGCGCATGGCCCGCTTGGCTGCCCTTCTCGCCCGCGATCCTGATTCTCTGGGCGCCCGGCGGCTTCCGGATGACCTGCTATTACTACCGCGGCGCGTATTACAAAGCCTTCTGGGCCGATCCACCTTCCTGTGCCGTCGGTGAGCCGCGAAAAACTTACTGGGGCGAGCGCTGGTTCCCGCTCATCATTCAAAATATTCACCGCTATTTCCTTTACCTCGCGCTGCTGTTCCTCATTCTGCTGGCGCTGGACGTCTGGCACGCACTCTGGTTCCTCGATGCCGCCACGGGTAAAGAAAAGTTCGGCATCGGCCTGGGCACGATCGTGCTGGCGGTGAATCTGGTTCTTCTCAGCGGCTACACCTTCGGCTGCCATTCGCTTCGCCATCTCATCGGCGGCTGCCGCGATAAGCTTTCAGCCAACAAGGTTTCCCTCAAGGCCTACGAATGCGTCAGTTGCTTCAACCGCCGGCACATGGTGTGGGCGTGGTGCAGTTTGATCATGGTCGCCTTCGCTGATTTTTACGTTCGCATGTGCGCCTCGGGCCATTGGACCGATTGGAGAATCTTTTAATGTCGGATTATCCGGTTCAGGAATATGACGTGCTGGTGATTGGGGCGGGCGGCGCAGGCCTCCGCGCCGCCATCGAAGCCTCGGCCGCGGGCGTGTCGGTGGGTTTGATCTGCAAATCGCTTTTAGGCAAGGCCCATACCGTGATGGCCGAGGGCGGCATTGCCGCGTCTTTGGCCAACGTCGATCAGCGCGACAACTGGCGCGTGCATTTTGCCGACACGATGCGCGGCGGGCAGTACGTCAACAACTGGCGCATGGCCGAGCTCCATGCTAAGGAAGCGCCCGATCGCGTCCGCGAACTCGAAGCTTGGGGCGCCGTCTTCGATCGCACGCCCGATGGGAAAATCCTTCAGCGCAACTTCGGCGGCCATCGCTATCCGCGCCTCGCGCACGTTGGCGACCGTACCGGCCTTGAAATGATCCGCACGCTGCAGGATCACGGCATCCACCAGGGCATCGACGTCCACATGGAGTTCACTGTCGTCTCGCTGCTGAAAGATGGCGATCGCGTCATCGGCGCGATGGGCTACGACCGCGAGCGAGGTCGATTCAAAATCTTCCATACCAAGGCTCTGGTTCTCGCGACCGGTGGCATCGGCAAAGCTTACAAAATCACCAGCAACAGTTGGGAATGCACCGGCGACGGCCATTCACTCGCCTATCACGCCGGCGCTGAACTCGTGGATATGGAATTCATCCAATTCCACCCGACCGGCATGGTCTGGCCGCCAAGCGTCCGCGGAATTCTGGTGACCGAAGGCGTGCGCGGTGAAGGTGGCGTGCTGCGGAACAAAGACGGCCGGCGATTCATGTTCGACGACATCCCGCCGAACTATCGCAATCAGACTGCCGACAATGAAGAAGAAGGCTGGCGATATACGCAGGGCGATAAGGCCGCGCGGCGCCCGCCCGAGCTTCTCACGCGCGACCACGTCGCTCGCTGCATCATGCGCGAAGTGAAGGCCGGCCGCGGAAGCCCGCACGGCGGCGTGTTCCTCGATATTTCCTGGATCAAGGAAAAGCTCCCCAACTCGGCCGAGCACATTCGCCGAAAGCTGCCGAGCATGTATCACCAGTTCAAGCAACTGGCCGACATCGACATCACGGCTGAGCCGATGGAGATCGGTCCGACCACGCACTACATCATGGGCGGCGTTCGCGTGGACAGCGATACGCAGATGTCCAGCGTGCCAGGACTATTTGCAGCCGGTGAATGCGCGGCGGGAATCAACGGTGCAAACCGCCTCGGCGGAAACTCGCTTTCCGATCTGCTGGTCTTCGGCAAGCGCGCCGGTGAATACGCGGCGCAGTATGCGAAGCAGAATGGCGCCGGAAAAATCGACGAGGCGCAGGTGAAGCAGATTGCCGCCGAAGCACTGGCTCCCTTCGAGCGCGGCGCGGCGGCTGCCGATAATGGTCCCTTCCAGGTCCAGCAAGATCTACAGCAACTGATGCAGGACATGGTCGGCATCGTGCGCAATGAGCCGGAGATGGCTTCGGCCCTGGAGACGCTCCAGAAGCTCAAGGCCCGCGCGCAAACCGTCGGTGTTATCGGCAATCGCGAATACAACCCCGGCTGGCACACGGCACTCGATCTGAAAAACCTGCTGACGGTTTCCGAAGCGGTCACCCGCTCGGCCCTCGAACGCAAAGAATCGCGCGGCGGCCATTTCCGCGATGATTTCCCGGAAAAACAGGAAGAATACGCGAAGTTCAACATCGTGACCTTCCGCGGCCCCGATGGACAAATGCGCATTCGCCGCGAGCCGGTGAAACCGTTGACAGCGGAGCTACAGGCCGTCATTGAGGAGAATAAGTAATGGCGCAAGCCACGTTCAGGATTTGGCGAGGAGAAACCGAAAGCGGGAAGCTGGTCGATTACACGGCCGAGGTTTCCGAAGGCATGGTCGTGCTGGATGCCGTGCATCAGATCCAGGCCACGCAGGCTAACGACCTGGCCTGCCGATGGAACTGCAAGGCCGGCAAGTGCGGCTCCTGCTCGGCGGAAATCAACGGCAAGCCGCGCCTCATGTGCATGACGCGCCTCAACGAGCTGGATCTGAATCAGCCGGTCAAGATCGAGCCGATGCGCGCCTTCCCGCTCATCCGCGACCTCGTGACCGATGTCTCGTGGAATTTCGAAGTCAAAAAGAAAATCAAGAAGTTCAAGCCGCGTAAGCCCGATGCGCCGGATGGCACCTGGCGAATGCAGCAAGTGGATGTCGATCGCGTTCAGGAATTCCGCAAGTGCATCGAATGCTTCCTGTGCCAGGATGTCTGCCACGTCCTGCGCGATCATCACAAACACGACGAATTCATCGGCCCGCGATTCCTGGTCTACACCGCCGCACTCGAAATGCATCCGCTGGACACTCAAGACCGCATTCCCGAGCTTCGCAATTCGCAGGGCGTCGGCTACTGCAACATCACCAAGTGTTGCACGAAGGTGTGCCCGGAACACATCACTATTACTGATAACGCCATCATTCCGCTGAAGGAACGCGTGGTGGATCGGTATTACGACCCGGTGAAAAAGCTGCTGCGCATTTTCAGCCCGAAAAATAAGAGTGAATGATCTGTTACTGGGAACGCCTACGTCCACGTCGGCGTTCCCATGGCATGAATCCGTGGCCTAACTGGATCGAGACGCCTCGAGCGATTTGACGTCGATCGAACCGCTTTCGACAAAAAGTTTCATGTATTGCTCGCCCGCGGTGAGATGGACGCGCGGCACGTGCACTGATATCCAGCCGCCGCTCGCGCCAGAATTTTGGACTTCAATCGGCCCCGTGACGTTCACGCCATTGAATTCAAGGTGAAGGCGGCCGCCTGCGGTTGCTGCTGCTTCGCAGTTGATGTTGTAATAGCCGATTGCTGGCACGCTCACCGTATATTTGACCCATTGCCCGCTTTTCAGTTGGCGCAGCGCATCACCGCGATCTTTAGCGGGGTGGTCGAATCCCTGCGGCCCATCATCGTAATCGGGAGCGTTGATCGTACCGACGATACTCCGCGCCTTGCCGCCATGCGGCGTTGAATCGCCCACATCGGTCACAAAAAACCCGGCTCCATCGGTGGCAATGATCAACTGCCTGCTCTTATCCGGATTGAAGGCAATCGCCGGTCCGCCCAGCATCCGCAGGCCGTCGTTGCATTGGCTCCAATGGGTACCGCCGTCTTCGCTGATCCACACGCCATCGCCGGAGGTCTGATCGAACGCGGTCCATCCTCGCGTGATGACGGCAATGCGATTCGGATTTGCCGGGTCCACTGCTACTGCTTTCGCTTGCGGCTTGGCAAGAAGTCTTTTCCAAACGCCATCGCGATAGCGATACAAGCCGCCGAGTGACCCGGAGTTGAAACTCACCGCATAAAGCGTCCTGGAATCGGTGGGATCGAGATAGGCATACTCATAATTCCACGAAGTCGGCGAGCCATCGATCCGCGAAAAATGAACGCCATCGGTGCTCTTGTAAATCCCATTGCGAGCGCCGATGTACATGTTGCTCGTCTGCTTCGGATCAACGACAATATTCCAAAGACTTCCCGATTCCGGAAGATCCAACGAAACCCAGGTCATTCCACCGTCTTCGCTCTTCCAGAGCGTGCCGGTGCTCGCGGCTCCGGTGATGCACCAGACCTGCCGGGAGTTAAGTGGATTCACATAAACTGCGCGGTTGTCCCCCACCGCGCCGACAGGACGTTTAACATAGGCCCATGTCTTGCCCCAATCGCTGCTCTTGATGATCGGCTCGTTCGCGTATCTCCCGACCTTGTTTCCGAACTGGCCGCTGCCCAGATAAATCGTTCCATCGGCGGCAAACGTCACATCCGATGCGCCGTTATAGGGGCCGATCAATCCCTTCGAGCCTGTAAAAGTCCAGCTCCACAAATAGTCTTCGCTGCGTTCGAGTTTTCCCTGGTCGTCGCCGAGTGTGAAGACCTGGCCGGGCCGGAATGGATTCCATTCGATGCAGGTGCCGCACATTCCGCTGTAGCCGGTGCCGCGCCAGCCTCCATTCGTGGGAACGTTGGTAATGTCCTTCCAGGTTGCGCCCGCATCCCAGGATTGCACCACATTTCCCTCGCACGCCCCTAGCACGTGCTTGGAATTATTTGGGTCCACATTGATCCGCTGGAAGACCAGAATGCTGGCGTTACCGGTGCCACCGACAATCGTGCTCTTGCCGCCTTTGGTAATGATGCGCGTCCAGGTGCTGCCGCCATCGGTAGAGCGATAGGTGGAAGCCGAGCCTTCCCAGGCAGCACAGTAAAGATAATCCGGGTTGCTCTTGGCGACCGCAATCGTGCGATAGACGGTCGTCGGCGAAAGGTCCGTCATTCCCGCCGACGATTTGTTCCAGTCTTCGCCGCCGTCAATGCTCTTATAAACACCTCCGCCCGCTCCCAGCGACACCCATAGAATCTTTGGATTGGTCGGATGCAGCGCGATCGACCAGGCCTTTTTATTCGGCAGCCCCTGATTAATTTTGCTCCAAGTCGCGCCCCCATCGTCGCTGCGATAAACGCCATGCTCATCGGAGCAGGCAAAAAGGACCTTCGACGACCCCGCGGCAAAGCCGATATCGTTGATCATCGCGCCGGTGCCATCGTGCGGCTCCCCGACCGATTCGTCGTCAATCGTAGCGATCTGGTTCCAATGCTCTCCCGAATCGGTGCTCTTCCACACGCCGCCCCACCGCGTGACGCCGACCTTGCCATACCCCATGTGCCGATGATTCCCGGCTACGGCCAGTAATGTATGGGGATCATTGGGATCAAAGATAACCCGCTCGATCGGCGCCGTGATCGTGACATTGCTGATCGGCGGCATCCCCACTCGCTTGAGCGTCCAATGAATTCCGCCATCGATGCTTTTGTAAGGGCCGCCCAAGGTGCCGATCCAGATGGTGTTGGGATCGGATGGATGGAAAGTGACGTCGTTGTCCTGATAATTGAGGAAGCCGAAGGTCTGCTGCCAGGTCGCGCCGCCATCGTGCGTCACCCCCACGCCCAGCACATCCCCGCCCGCGACGATCATCTTCGAATCAAACGGGCTGACTTCGATCGCTGAAACGCGTCCGAGATTCCCTACATCATCCAGCGCGTCCCAATGAATCGGCGAATGAGCGAAAGAGACTGCGGAGATCATCGCCAGAAGAAGAAATGCAATGAGGCTAATTCCTTCGGCCCGGCACTTCATTTTTGAATGGTGGTTCACAGCAGATCGTACAGTCGATCGCTGCCCGCGCTGCCCCGTCGTCGAGATGATGTTCCGAATCAGACTCGGACTTTAGGCGCGTCAGCGCGACGTTTAGCCTTTTGGGATACCGCTTCCGGTCGTGGTTGCGCGCCCTGCTCAAGCGGCTTGCGGTAGTCGCCTTCCATGTCCTGCTCCAGGCGGATCGGTTTGTCCTCGTCTCCCGGCTCCAGGCAGAGCAGCGCGAATCGAAAGGCCTCCGCGTGCGTCGGGGCGTCGATGGTTCCGACCCAAACCCAGGCGTCTCTTTCCTTGATGTACAATTGATACGCTCGCAAGTCACGACCTCCAATTAGACACTTACTTCATCCTGTGCATTCGCTTATCGACGAGTGTTACGAATGGACGGCTCTCTACAGCTTGCAATCTACGACGATGAACCAGGTAGATTGGATACCCGATTCTCGCCCTCACGCGCGCCGTGCAGTCAGCAACGAGGCGAGATTGATCCGCGTGTGGCCGAGGCCCAATTTCCGCCTGATGTTGCGGCGATGGGTTGAAACGGTTGAGATCGAGATCTCCTCGGCCGAGGCAATCTCTTTGGCGCTGAGTCCCTGTCGGACCAACGAACAGATCCGCCGCTCCGTTGGACTCAGCACCGCCAGGTCCCTGCCGAGCCGCTCGACGAATGGGGTACCCAGCTCCTTCAAGTGGCCGATGATGGCATCGACCGCAGCACGGTGAGGCCGGCTCACGTGTTGCTTCAGGCGCAGGAGCGGAGGCAGCACGAGCTGATCAATCCCATCGAGAAAACCCCGCGCGACCTCCAGCCTTTGCGACTCGACATGCTGCATCAGATGTCTGATCACTGCTTCCTTTTCCGCCAGCGCCGCTTCGAGAGCCACCACCTTTTCGCGCAGCGCGGTTTCCTCAAAATCGTCGCCGCTGTTGGGCAACGTGTCCGAACGCGATGTCATCAACCTTCTTCCCGTCTCAACTCCCCTGCAATCATCTTGCGCGAGCGAGTCACGTATGGTTGCTCGGCAGAAGGTGGCGACATAAGCAAGCACAGGACCGCAATCCATTTCACCCACGGAGCCGGCCTAGCAAGTTTTTGCTGACAAAGGCGTTAGCGGAAAAAAAATCCCGCATCAGCATGCAATATGGTGTGAGCACACGGAGATGGCGGTGTCGAGAGTTCGACACGTGTCGAGGGATCGACGCTGGTCCGACGCGCCTCAACTCGGGCGTTCGATGCCGAGTTTCTGCATGCGGGAGATCAGCGTCGTGCGCTTCATGCCCAGTCGCGCAGCCGCGCCACGAGGGCCGCCGATGACCCATCGTGTTTCGCGCAGCACGCTGAGGATGTGCTTGCGCTGCATCGCTTCCATTCGCTCGTGCGATATAGGAGCAGCCTCGCCGTTGTGCCTTGACAACGAATGGGAGTGATGATGTGTGGCCCGTTGCAGTTCATCCACCGGAAGTTCCAGCGCCGGCCCTGGTGAGAGGATTACCGCGCGCTCGACGAAATTCTGAAGCTCGCGAAGGTTTCCGGGCCAATCATAATTGCGCAGCGCCGAGATCTGCTCCTCGGAGATCTTCTCAATCCGCTTGCCCAGCCGCGCGGCGTAGCGTTGGGCGAAGGTGTGTACCAGCAGCGGAACATCGACGCGCCGCTCGCGCAGGGGCGGGAGTTCGATGGGAAACACGTTGAGGCGGTAGAAGAGGTCAGGCCGGAATTTTCCCTGATCGGCCATCGCCTTCAAATTGCGATTGGTGGCCGCGATGACTCGCGCGTTGGTTTGCACGACGTGGTGTCCGCCAAGCCGTTCGAATTCGTGCTCCTGCAGAACGCGCAGCAGTTTGGGCTGCAGTTCGAGCGGCAGGTCTCCGATCTCGTCGAGAAACAATGTTCCATCGTTGGCGAGTTCGAATCGCCCGATGCGTCGCGAGGCGGCTCCTGTATAGGCGCCTTTCTCATGTCCGAACAAATCGCTTTCGAGCAGCGCTGCGGGGATCGCCGCGCAATTCATTTTCACAAACACGTGGCTTTTGCGGCCGCTGTAATGATGGAGGGCGCGGGCGATGAGTTCCTTGCCGGTGCCGGTTTCACCACAGATCAGCACCGTCGCATCCGTCGCCGCCACGATCCGGACCTGTTCCAGCACCTGCTTGATAGCATCGCTTCGTCCGACGATCTCATCGGTGTCGTATTCGGCCCGCACTTCATCCTGAAGGTAAATCTTTTCGCGCGCCAGCCGGTCGCGCTGCCGTTCCACTTCGCGGCGGAGTCGGGCCGCTTCTTCATGGTGAACGATGTTCTCGACAGCGACCGCGACCTGGTCTGCGACTCGCCCCAGCAGATCCACCTCTGCCGGATCAAAGGCGTTTGGGGGGCGAGCCAGAAACGTCATCACGCCCACGCGCTGGCGCGAGGTGGTCATCGGAAAATAGACGGCGCTGTGACACCCGTATTCTCCCAGGACAACCTTTGTTCCCGCGGGCCAGCGATCTTCGGTACGGAAATCAGAAATGACCACCCGCGCCTGTTCCAGGAATGCGTAGCCGCCCGGCGTTGCTCTCAATTCCAAAGCGCGCCGCCGGGTCGCGCGATATTCACCGCGAATTTCGACAATATGGCTGACGAGCGTTTTGCTCTCTTCCTCAATGAGTTGGATGGCGAAGTAGTGAGCGCGCGTGAGGTCCGCGATTGTCTGCGCTATTGCCGCGGCCAGCTCAGAGATGTTGTGGCAGGAAATGATGGCGCGCGACATGTTCAGCAGCGCCTGATAGGTCTCCACCTGCGTGCTGCAACCGCCGGCGCCCTCGGCGGTTCTAGTCTGTTTCGTAGCCACCGGTGGACTTTTGACGCCCATGATGAAATGCCATCGTATTACCTTTCGGGCTGCAATGCACGATTTTCGCGGGGCAAATCCCTCAGCTCCCCTGCTACTCCAAACCTTCCTTCTGCACATCAACTAGCTTTTTGTCTTTGAATTTGAGCACGAGTTTGCGATTCCCCTGTGCGATCGTCACATCATAATGCGCGCCGCTCAGCCGGCCCTGCTCAATGATGTTGTCGAAGGAGGAACCGGTTTGCGGCGCATGCTGGGTAGCTTCCTTCAGCGTCGCCAGCGCCTGATCCTGGTCCATGCCGATCGTCAAGCGGTCTGCTACCGATTTATCAATCGCAGGCGGATTGGTTTCAGGAAGGCCAACCACTGTCGTGGCTCTAAAATCCTTCTGAGCATTCTGACTACTGGTCGCCCGCTTCTGGTCGCATGCGACGCCTGAGATGATTGTGAAGAGCAAAGCCCACATCAGCACCCCGTGGATTCGATTCATACGATTGCCTCCAGAAATGATTTGAAACCCAAATGAATTGCATGGATTTGGGCGAAGAAATTCTATCTCATAAGCGGAATCCTTCAACCTCGATTGACGAGTGCGGCAAAAGGTGATGCGGTTGCCGTTCCTTATGCCACGGCTTGGAATCAAAGCGATTTGAACGAATGCCGAAACGTGCTATTCTGCGATAACTTCGCCATGCTTATTGCAGCGCGTGGGAAGTGGGCGATGGGCTGACATGCTTCGCTGGGTCTTACAGATGGGGACACATCTGCATTGCAAGGCGGGGCTTGCTCGGTCAGGTTTCTGATCCATTAGTCAGGATGCATTGACAAATGAATTCCGTGGTATCGGACAAACCTTACACGCCGTTTCCCCCATATCGGGGAACGCTTTGGCCGAAGGTTTTGAATCTTTATTTCCCGCGTTTCCTTCGTCGTCATTACGGGACGAACGTAGTAGAGGTCACTGGCGTCGAGAAACTGCAAGCGTCGCTCGCAGCCGGCCATGGCGTCATGATCACGCCAAATCATTGCCGCGATGAAGATCCCTTTATTCTCAGCAAGGTTGCCAATGCCATCGGCCGGCCGTTTTATGTCGTCGCCAGTGCGCATCTTTTCATGGCCAACAAGATGCAGGCATTTTTGCTGAGACGCGCTGGAGCGTTTTCGATTTATCGCGAGGGGATGGATAAGCAGGCAGTGCAAACCTCGATCGAGATTCTCGAAACCGCTGAACGTCCGCTGGTGATTTTTCCCGAAGGTCACATTTCGCGAACCAATGACCGTCTCACGCCGCTGCTGGAAGGCACGGCACTCATCGCCCGCCAGGCGGCAAAGAAGCGCGCCAAAGACGGGAAGAAAGTCGTCGTCCATCCGATCGCTATCCGGTATTCGTTCCCGTTCGATATCGAATCGGCGGCGGCGAAGACGCTGGATGAAATCGAGCAGCGGCTGACGTGGCGGCCTTCGCGCGGGCTGCCGTTGCGCGAGCGGATCCAAAAAGTCGGCGCGGGGTTGCTCGCGCTCAAGGAGTTGGAATACCTCGGCCACACTCAGGAAGGCACCATTGCCGAGCGGTGCGCGAAGTTGATTAATGCGCTGCTCAAGCCGCTCGAAGCCGAGTGGACCAACGGCAATTCCGACGGTCACCCCGTCGCGCGGGTCAAACGGCTGCGGTCGGCGATTCTGCCGGACATGGTCAAGGGCGACCTCGACGAAGCCGAAAAGGCGCGCCGCTGGCGGTTGCTGCAGGATGCGGATCTCGCGCAGCAGTTGTATCACTATCCGCCCGACTACATCGCCGACGGCACGCCACCCGCGCGGAAGATTGAAACGATCGAGCGGTTCGAAGAAGACCTCACCGGCAGCGTCACCGTCCACGGCCCCGTCGATGCGAAGATAACCATCGGCGACGCCATCGAGGTCAACCCCGGCCGCGAAGCGCGCGGCGAGGCAGATCCGCTGATGACCGCCATCGAAACGCAATTGCGCAGCATGCTGGGAATTCCGCCGACAGGAGAAGTATCGTGACTATCGCTCCCTGGCCGGTGATCGGCGTCCGCACAGGTTTCGTCGCCGCGGGCATCGTGCTGTGGTACTGGACGCAGGCCCTCATCGGCAAACGCGTGCCGAAGGTGGCGTACGAAGTGCCGCTGACGGACGGCGTCCACGTCCTCACCAAACGAATCCACCACCGCTACGGCACCAACGTCGCCGCCGGGAATCGGCTGCTGATCATCTCGTCGCTCGTGATCGATCTGCTGGGCGCGTATCTGCTGAGCACCGCAATCTTCGGCCAATCCTTTCGCCCATTTCTGGGGCTGACGATGCTGTTTGCCTTGCGGCAAATCTGCCAGGGGCTTTGCCCGCTGCCGGCGCCATCGGGAATGGTCTGGCGCTATCCCGGCGTCCCGTCGATCCTCGTGACTTACGGCACAGTGAACGACTTATTCTTCTCCGGCCACACCGCCATCGCCGTCTACGGCGCGGCGACGCTCGCCGGGCATTGGAGCCATTGGGGACTCGCGCTCGGCCTGGCCATCGCGTTCTTTGAGGCAATTACAGTCCTCGTCCTGCGCGCCCACTACACAATGGACGTCTTCACCGGCATCATCTGCGCGCTGTGGGTCTACTCGCTCAGCGGGCAGCTCGCGCCACATGTAGACGCGGCGATCCGCGGATGGGTGGGCTAGCGGGAAAAATGAGTAACGAAACCGTTTCTTTCACGCCTGATGATCCGGCATTCAACCGATCCAACGCGCTCTACCTGGCGCATGCATCCGACATCGCCTACCACCGATCCCCCGGCAAAGCCGCTGCCGAGCGGCTTGGTCTGGAGACGGTTTCATTCCTCAATCGCATCACGCGCACGCGCGGCTTCCTGGGCGTGTGCGACACACATGCCGTGCTGGCCTTCCGCGGCTCCGATCCGGTGACGCTGCAGACTTGGCTCACCGATGTCGTCGTGCGCCTCGTCGAACATCATCATTACCACGGCCGCGTCCATCGCGGCTTCCACCTGGCCCTCCATCACACGTGGAAAAAGATCAAGCCGATCTTGGATAAGATCGGCGACAAGCCGCTGTTCCTGGCCGGCCACTCGATGGGCGGCGCGCTGGCGGTGCTCACCGCTTGTCGTCTCGCGAAGCTCGGCCGCCCGCCGGTGGCGATCTATACCTTTGGCTCGCCGCGCGTGGGTGATCGGCTCTTCTGCACAAAGTACGACCTGCCGACCTATCGCATCGTCAATCGGCTCGACCTGGTCCCCGAGATGCCCCTCGCATCGATGAAGCGGCTGCTCCCAAAAGAGCCGAAGCTGACCAACGAGCGGATCCTCCGCAAGCTCAAGCAGATGGCCGGCCGCGTGCCGTGCTATGGGCATGTCAAAACATTGGTCTACATCGATCGCGACAACCAGATCACGCTCGACGCCGACATCGAGCCCTGGCACGCCCACGCCGTCGCCCGCGCCCTCGCCACCCGCGGCAAAAGCTTTCTCGAAGGAATCACCGATCACCTGGTCTCCAATTACATCCGCGCGCTGGAAGATTCGCTCAAGCAAAAGCAGACGGGCCTACGCCGACGAATTAGCGTGGACTAGCGCCGCGATGCGCCGCGTCGCTCACGCGGTATGAGAATGATCCAGTTTCAAGTCTCTGGTTTCTGACCCCTGTCCCCAAATGACTCAAGATGTCACAAAAGGAAGCGCTTTTCGAGAAAATGAGGGCTATTTGGCCGCAATTCCAAGGCTAGAGCATTCTCAATCCAGTTGTAGCGTGTAGCCGCAATGCCTGAAGCAGTGGGCGGCGTCTTCGGTGCTGACTCGATCAAGCACGCTCTGCATCGCAGTCCACAAGGCCTCGCGCGTGCGGCGGGCCAGCGTGCGAAGCAACTGCTTGATCTTGGCGAAGATCATCCCAATTGGATCGAAGTCCGGACTGTAAGGCGGCAGAAACAGCACGAACGCTCCGGCCGCTTCAATCAGTGCGGCAATGGAAGCCCGTTTGTGACTGGAAAGATTGTCCATCACGACCACATCGCCGGCATGCAGCTGCGGCACCAGCACCTGACGGACAAATGCCTCGAACACATCGGCGGTTGATCGCCCGTCCACCACCGTCGAGCAGCGAATACTCGCGGTATCCAGGGCAGCGATCTTGGACACCAGACGCTCGCCCACCGGCGCTCGTCCACGCAGGCGCATCATATTGGTCTTGGCCAAGGTTTCATCGATGAAAATCAGCTGCGATGTCGCCTGCGCAGGCTGCGGATCCTTCCACTGCTGGCGTTGCTGGGCGACATCAGGCCGATCCTGCTCGGCAGCATGCATCGTCATTTTTTAAAACTCAGACCCAGCCGCTTGAGTGCCATGCCCACCGCCAATTCGCTGCAGCGTTGCTTGCCCAGACCGCTCATGCAACTCGGCGATGGTCGCATCGGGCTGCTGCTGGACCAGTTGGAGGAGCTCTTCTAAATCTATCTTCAGCACCCGCACGCCACCCATAGGCAGGCGTGTGGTGCGATGTTCTTCCCGGCGAATCTGCTTGACCTGCCGCACCCAGGCCGGGCTGAGGCCCAAGGTCTGGGCGATCTGCTTGGCCTGCTTCCCCGGTCAATAGGCTGCCAACACACGATCACGAAGATCCTGCCCATTAGGCCTGGGCATCAAGGACTCCTTTCGACACCATCTGACCTTAATGACTCTTCATCCACCGCGCAATCCAAACAAGGGCCGAGCGGGCGCTACATCTTTATTAGGGATGCTATAACTAAGAGATCGCATCCACATGTCGTCTGCGGCGTATCACTTTTGCCCGCGCCCCGGTGCGGCAAGTTTCACCGACACTTCCGACTCCGATCCATCGCGCCAGATCGTCAGCTTCACCGTGTCCCCCGGCTTATAGCGCTCGAGCCGGGCGAAGAGCTGATTAGGGTCGCTGATGGGATAGCCATCGACCTTCTGGATGATGTCGCCCAGCGCGATGGTGCCATCGGCGCGGCGAGTGGTTCCGCGCAGTCCCGCCGCGGCCGCGGGCGTGTTGGGGCGAACGCCGACAATCAATACGCCGCTAACGCCCAGCTCCTGCGGGATCTCCTGGCTGATCGGTTGGGCAAATTGCACGCCCAGCGCAGGCCGCGTCACGCGCCCGCTGGCGATCAACTGAGGAACAATTCGATTCACCTGATCGACGGGAATGGCAAAGCCGATTCCAGCATTGACGCCGGATGGGCTGAGGATGGCGGTGTTGACGCCAATCAATCGGCCGGCGCTATCCAGCAGCGGTCCGCCGGAGTTTCCAGGGTTGATCGGCGCTTGCGTCTGGATCACATCTTCGATCGGCGTATTGACGACGCTGTTCATCGTGCGCCCGAGCGCCGAAATGATGCCGGTCGTCAGGCTCTGATCGAGGCCAAATGGATCGCCAATGGCAAACGTCTTCTGGCCGACTTGAAGATCAGAGCTCTTTCCGATGGGAATGGGGTGAAGCTTTTCTTTCGGCGCGTTGATACGAACGACCGCCAGGTCATTATCGCGCGCGACGCCAACGAGCTGCGCGGGATAGGAGCTATGGTCCCAGAGCGTGACCTGGGCCGAGTTGGCATCCTGCACTACGTGAAAATTGGTGACGATATCGCCGGCGTCGTCCCAGATAATGCCGGAGCCAGTGCCCTGTCGGACTTCGGAAGTCGCCTCTCCGAAATTATTGTCCACTTCTCCGAGCGTCGTGATAAAGACGACCGACGGATTGGACTGCTTGAAAATGGCGATCGTGCTTTTTTCTTCCTGCGAAAGGTCGCCGCGCGGCGTAATCGGTCTCGGCTGCACCGCATAATTACCGCGCTCAAACCATCGGGCTGCAAAGAATCCCACGGCCGTCGCCAGCGCCAGCAGAATCAGCAGCCGCAGGAGAAATGCCCCCTCCGATTCCGACCGGCGCGGACGCGGTTCATTTTCAGGATAGTAAGTCATGGCTCATCGGGCACGACTCTACTTGACTGGCGGGGTTTTGAGCATCGCCAGAATTTGCTCATGCGTGAAATAGGGTGCGTCGATCCCATCGGCGGGAATATCGAGGTGAGCCGTCCAGGCGATGGCGTTGAGCATCATTTTGCGGAAGTTGGGCTGCTGCCAGTTGGCGTAGTAGTGGCCGCAGGTGGTGCCAAAGCCGCGGCCGCCATCGGGGCGCTGTCGCGCCCAGGCGACGATATGCCCGTCCGGATGCGCCGCCGGCGCAGCAGGAACCGTCAGCAGCGGCGTGATCGGGAACTTATCTGGCTCAAATCGCAGATCGAAGTAAAACTCCTCGCGCATGTGCCAGGGTGAAACGCCATGCAGGATCGGGTGATCGCTGTTGGCAAGTTTCACATCCGCATCCAGCACTTTCAGGTTCGAATACCACTGCTTCTTACCGTTGGTCTCCCATTGATAATAGCCGCCGTTCCAATCGAGAACCTTCTGCGCATATTTTTGCGGGGAGAACGTGGAAAAGTGGAAGGTGACCAGCCCGCAGCCGCGCTGCATGAGCTTGGAGACAAACGCAACCCGTGCGTCATTTTCGATGTGCAGCGCATCGGAGAATTTGTCGCCATCGCGTCCGTCTGAGATAACGACGATGGTGTCGGCATCATCAAACACATGCTCATCCTCCGGCCAACCATCGAGGTGATAAACCACGTTCACCTTCTGGCTGACGCTGGAATGATCGAACATCACCTTCAGCAGCCGGACCGACCAGCCATAATCGTGCTCGCCGTTGCCTTCGGGGCCGTGGCTCTTCTTGCCAGCCAGGAGGACGATTTTTCGCGGATGAGGCGAAGAAGATTTGTCTTGAGCAAAGGCCGGAAACGCGACCGTAAAGATCACAAGCGAGAACAGAAACGCGTTCAATTGTCTAGACAAAGATTGGCGTATGCTGTCCATGATGATTCTACTTCAGTCGATCGCTCGGGGTTGATGGCGCTCGATTTGATGAAAATGCCTCGCCACCATACATGCGTTTGACAACGGGAGGCCTTGGAGTCTGGAGGGTGCCTTGATCCTCGAATGTCGCTCAAATGTCAGTAAATGTCCCAAATGTCACAGGTATGACATCAACTGGTCATTGCGTAACGTTGCTCCATTAAATGAATTATATCACATAGCTCCCCTGAATGACCCCGAAAATCTCGCCGCGCGCATCCTTTTGTGACATTTGGAGACATTGGGCGCAACGATAGATCGCACAACGTCCTCCGCGCGACGCTCTTAGTACTTCGTTACCTGCTGCGTGAGCCCGCCATCGACATAGTAGGTGCTGCCGGTGACGTAGGCGGATTCGTCGCTGGCCAGGAAGACCGCGACGGAGGCGACTTCTTCGGGTTTGCCGAATCGGCCCCAGGGGATTTCGCTTATGGCGTTTTCCTTGGCCTTTGGATCGTCGAGCACGGCCTGATTGATGGGCGTGGCGATGGCGCCGGGGGCGATGTTGTTGCAGTTGATCTGATAAGGCGCGAGCTCCATCGCGAGGTTGCGCATCATCATGCGGATCGCGCCTTTGCTGGCGCAGTAGGCGGTATATTCGGGGAATGGGATGTCCTCGTGAACCGAGGAGATGTAAATTAGTTTTCCGCCCGCCCCCTGCTTGATCATCTGCCGTGCCGCGAGTTGGCTGACGACGTAAGGGCCATAGAGATTAACCTTCAGGACTTTGTTCCATTCATCGTCGGTGATATCGACGAATGGCTTTTTGATTTCCATCCCGGCGTTGTTCACGACGATATCGATCCGGCCAAATTTCGCGATGATCTGCGCGAACATCTGCTCGATTTCTTTGCGGTCGGTCACATCCGCGACGGCAGCCATGCCGGGCGCGGCGAAGGATTGGAGCATGCCCGCCGCGGTCTTCGCGTTATCACCCTTCTCGCGATAGTTGACGGCGACGTGCGCCCCCTCGGCGGCAAAACGCTCGGCGATGGCTTTGCCGATTCCGCTGGTGGCGCCGGTCACTAACGCGACTTTGTCCTTCAATCGCATGCGATGCTCCTTTTCAAAGGGAGCAACATACCCGATTTATTTGGGGGCGGGAGTGCCGGCTTCGCTGACGGCGGCCGGGTGCGCCGCACGCGGGCGAATGCCAAGCGCGCCGTAGAGAACGATGTTGCGCATCAAGGCCGTTGCGCTTTCGGGCGAATAGCCGGCGATTCCATCGACGGGCTCGCCGACCATACCGGCCGTCAGATCCTCGCGGCTGTAAAAAACGGCGATGCGCCCGTTCCGTTCGATGCCAAACAGGCGAGGCGTTTTGAGCTTGCCGACCACTTTGCCCTTGTAGTAGTCGCGGTAGGTGACGGCATCGATCTTCGCGCCGGGCAGAAGATAAACAGGATTTTCAATATCCAGCGGATCGGTCAGTCCTTTGGCGGCCGAATCAGCAAAGAGCGAATGCAGTTCGGCTTCAGCCGAGTCGGCAAACTCGCCGGAACCACCCGCGGCATCGATCACAAGCGTGCCGCCGTGCATGAGGAACTCCGCAAGCTGCTGGCGCTGACGGTCATTGAGCTTGAACTTTCCAGTGCCCGTGAGATGAGCGAGCTTGAAACCGGCGAGCTTCTGCTTATTCAGATCGACATCCTGCACCTCGATATCGACCTTGTCGCGATTGTGAAGAATGGCCGCCAGGCGCGGCCAGGCCCCGGGCTCTGGATCCCAGTTGTCACCGATGATCAGCCGAGCGACTTTAACAGTCTGCTCCGCGGTGATCTTTGGATTGGCCTTGACGATGTAGGTCTCGCCCTTGTTATGAAGGTTCTTCTTATCGACCGCATAGAGGAACAGGTCAGCCCCAAATTGGAACAGCTCTTCCTTGGTCTTCTGCGCCCGCGTCTGCCAGGCGCGGCCGGCATCATCGTCGGGCAGCAGAATCATCAGCTCGCGTATGCCATTGGAGATCGCGCGGATCTTTGGTTGCGATTTCCAGTTTGCCGCAGGGAAGGCCTCGTTGGTCAGCATGACCGAATTTCGTGGCAAATCGCGGAACGCTCGGTGGAAAAGCTTGGTGCCCAATGCTTCGAAGCTTTTGGCAAACTGAGGCTTTGCCAATCCGCAGTCGGCCGAGCCGAGGATCATGCCGCCTTCATCGACGAACTGCCGGAGCTTTTTCAACTGGGCATCATTGAAGACAAGTTCCTGATCGCCGCAGATGTAGAGGATGGGGGCATCATGCAATTCTTCGACGGGCACATCGAGATTGACCACCTGCCAGTTGATGTCCCGTTCCATCTGCGAGCCAGTCCATCGAGCGAGGTTGGCCAGGTCGCGCGGCCGTTGCGACCAGTCGGCTTCCACCGGTTTGGAATCGACGACGGTGTTGTACTGCAGCTTGTTCATCATCACCGGCGCTCGGCCTCGTGAGAGGAACAGCATGGCGAAAGCTGTGTTGGGAACCGGCATGTCTCCCTGCGTGACTCCTCCGCCGCCCCACGACCCGTCTTTCTTCTGCGCCTTTACCAATCGGTCTGCGCCTTCTTTGTACCAGTCGGTTGTGCCGAAATATTTTCGACCGCTGGCCACGCCGATGCGCTCAACGCCGTAGAGTGCGTAAACATTCTTGCCGACCTTGTCGAAATGGTCGGCCATCCATTTGAGGCCGCGCTCGATGTTGGCGTTGGTGATGTTTCCGCCACAGTTAATGCCATCGTCGCTGTGCAGGAAATCATCGGTGATAAAGAGAGTCGCGACGCCCGCTGCGGTCATCGAGGCGGTTTCGCCCGCCTTTGACGGGTGCTGCGGCCAGCCCTCATATTCCCAGCCACCATCAGGGAACTGGTGAGCCTTCCATGCGTTTTCGAAGACCTTCCATTGCGAGGTATCCACTTCGACGCCCTGCTGCGAGCACGCCCAAAGTCCGAGGATGCCATACTGGCTGACACTGTGATCGAGATGGCGCGGGCCTTTCTTCAGGTTTTCGCCGTGGCCGTTGCCGTATTCCCAGAAGCCGTTGTATTCCGGATGCTTTTTGTCGTCTTTAATGACGCCTTCAAGAATCAGCCGGGCGTCATGGTTGGCCATCGCGCGGGTCTTGGGGCTTTCAGGAAGGAGAAGCCAGACCTGGCAGCGAATGCCCAGGGCGTAGATACCGACCATGTCGGCCTTTTCCAGAAACTCGACGGCCTTTTGAATGCGCGGGTCTTGCGGATTTTCTCCTGATGCGAGCAAGGCATAGGTGGCCAGGGCGGTAAAACCGCCGTAGCTGTCGCCTTGCATTTGCCTCCAATCCTTTGCCACGTGACCGGTGCCCTTGCGGGCATCATCCGTTTCCCAATGGCCGGAAGGGAGTTGCTTGTCGTAGAGGAATTTTTTGGCTTTCTCCAGTGCCTGATCCACCTGCGCGGGCGTCGCCCCGCGGCATGGAACAGCAGCGACAAATGAGGTGATAATTGCACAGCAGGCAATTGAACGGCGCAAAAACGACATCGAAGTCGGCAGCATCCCGTTGACCTCGTGATAAAAGAAGTGCCCGACGAGCCTATTATCGCGACGCGGGATTCGAATTACAACGCAAGGGCGATTATTTGCGTGGAGTGGCCTCCAGCGATATATCGCTACCCGATTCGAACTTCAGGCAATGAAGGGCGCTATTGATTTCATGAAGAAGAAAAAAAGCCAAAATGGGCGAGCCTCCAGAAATGGAAACGATGGCCGGATCGTTCGCGTTGGCCTTACGCAGATGGCAGCCTCAGCTGATCCGAAACAGAATCTGCGCCATCAATTAACGCTGCTGGAACAAGCAGCAGCATCGGGCGCGAAGATTCTTTGCACACCTGAGCTGTTCACATCGCAGTATTTCTGCCAGGTGGAAGATCATCGGTTTTTCAAATTGGCGGAAACAATTCCGGGGCCGAGCACCGATGCCTTGGGCAAGCTGGCGCGAAAACATAAGGCGGTGATCGTCGGCTCGCTCTTCGAGAAACGCGCCTCGGGCCTTTATCACAACACGGCGGTGATCATCGAGACCGATGGCTCGATCAAAGGCATCTATCGCAAGATGCACATTCCCGATGACCCCCTCTATTACGAAAAGTTTTACTTCACGCCAGGCGACACTGGCTTTCGCGCCTGGGAAACCAGCTATGGCAAGATCGGCGTGCTGATCTGCTGGGACCAGTGGTATCCGGAAGGCGCGCGGCTCACTGCGCTCCAAGGAGCTGAGATCCTCTTTTACCCAACCGCGATCGGCTGGCATCCATCGGAGAAGGCCGAGTATGGCAAGGCACAACACGAAAGCTGGGAGTTGATTCAGCGAAGCCATGCGGTGGCCAACGGCTGTTACGTATGCTCACCTAATCGCATCGGCTTGGAAAAGATTCTCGGAGCCGATGGGAAGCCGGTGAGTGAGGAAGGAATTGAATTCTGGGGGCAGAGTTTTGTGGCCGGGCCCAATGGGCAGATCATCGAAAAGGCGTCGGCGAACAAAGAGCAGGTGCTGGTGGTGGATTGCGATTTGGAGAAGGTCGAGTTCAGCCGAACCCATTGGCCCTTCCTGCGCGATCGAAGGATTGATGCGTATGGGAATCTGACCCGGCGGTTTGTGGACGCAGGGTGAGGGCGGACGATACTTTTCGAATCTGACGGCTCAGATTTCGAATCCCAAATTTCAAATTTGAAATTTCAGATCTTCAGGGTGCGGAATATCAAAACGCCGCTCGGCGGAAACTGGCATGGCAAAACTGACGGTCTTAAAGGGCACGCCCGCTTCACACGGCTACGAATTTCCCCCCGAATGGCACTCCCATCGCGCCACCTGGTTCAGTTGGCCGCGGCCCGAAGGCATCTCATTTCCCGATAAATACCACACGGTGCCGGAGAACCTGGCGCGAATCTTCCGCGAAATTACGCCGCGCGAGCAGGTTCACATCAATGTTCCCAACGGCAATTATGAATATCTGGTGAAGGAACAGCTTAAAGCCCACGGCTGCCCGATCAGAAATATCTTTTTCCATCACATCAAGACCAACGAAAGCTGGTGCCGGGACCATGGGCCGGCGTTTGTCCTCAAGAAAGGGAAAGGCGGCCGCAAACAGGCGGCGATTGTCGATTGGGGCTTTAATGCCTGGGGCGGAAAATACCCGCCTTACGACGATGATGATGCCGTGCCGACGAAGATTGCCGAGGAACTAAAGCTGCCGGTCTTCTATCCAGGCATCGTAATGGAAGGCGGCGCGGTGGAGTTCAATGGAGCCGGCACGGTGATGACCACCACCTCGTGCCTGCTGAACAAGAACCGCAACCCGCACCTGAGCAAGGCAGAGATCGAACGATATTTATGTGACTTCTACGGCCAAAAGCATGTCGTCTGGCTCGGCGAGGGAATCGCCGGCGACGACACGGACGGCCATGTGGATGACCTGGCTCGGTTCATTTCCGCCGACACGATCGTGACGGCCGTCGAGGATGACCCGAAGGACGCGAACTTCAAAATTTTGCAGGACAACCTCAAGCGATTGGCGAAACTCAAAGATCAGAACGGCCAGCCCTTCAAGATTCTCCAAATTCCCATGCCCGGCGTAGTGGAGCACGATGGCCAGCGCCTGCCCGCTACCTACGTCAACTTCTATTTCATCAACGGCGCGCTGCTGGTGCCGACGTTTGGCAATCGCCGGCGCGACCGCAAGGCGCTGGAGATTCTTCAGGAGCATCTCCCCCGTCATCACGTGATTGGAATCAACTGCAAGGAGCTGATCTGGGGCTTGGGCGCGATCCACTGCCTTTCACAGCAGCAGCCGAAGTGGTAAATTCTCCTTCCAGCGGGCGAGGAAAAAATCTGCACATCCTGATGAAAAAGTTCTTCTTTTAATTGACTTTGCGCACAGGCCGATAGGATATAGCGCCGATGCCGTTTTCTTTCTGGAAACAAGAGAGCCAACCGATGCCAACGCCGACCGAAACCAACCGCGACGTTCGCCAGCCGACCGCCGGATCGACGCCTTCAAATGGTGCCTCACAGGGCGCCACAAGCAGTGCTAACGGCAACGGGAATGGTAATGGCAACGGTCACGGCGTCATGGCGCCGATCGTGCGCGAAATCGCGCCGCCGCCGGCCAAGCCCTGGTCGGCTGCCGACTCTGAGCGGCTGTATAGCGTCCGGTCCTGGGGACAAGGCTACTTCTCCATCAATGGCGAAGGGCATGTCGCCGTCCACCCAACGCGCGATCCCGGCCTTTCGGTCGATCTGAAGAAGCTGGTCGATGAGCTGCGCGAGCGCGACATCCAGCTTCCGATGCTGATTCGCTTCACCGACATTCTCAAGCATCGCGTCAGCCAGCTCCACGCCGCATTTTCCAATGCCATTAAGGAATTCGATTATCGAGGCGAATATCGCTGCGTTTACCCCATCAAGGTGAACCAGCAACGGCATGTCGTCGAAGAAATCCTCGACTTCGGCAAGCCCTATAACTTTGGCCTCGAGGCCGGCTCCAAGCCGGAGTTGCTAGCGGTCATGGCGCTGGTGGAAGACGACGACACGCCCATCATTTGCAATGGCTTTAAGGATGACGAATTTATCGAGGCGGTCATCCTCGCCACCAAGATTGGCAAGAACATCATTCCGGTCGTCGAGAAATTCAGCGAGCTGGAACTGATCGTCAAATACGCGAAGCTGCATAACGTCAAGCCGTCGATTGGCGTGCGCGTGAAGCTGTCGGCGAAGGGATCGGGACGATGGGAGCAATCAGGCGGCGTGCGATCGAAGTTCGGCCTGTTTATCAATGAAGTCGTCGATGCCCTGGAATATCTTCGCCAGCATGGCATGGGCGACTGCATGAACCTGCTGCACTTCCACCTGGGCAGCCAGATCAACAACATCCGCAACATCAAGAATGCCATCATCGAACTGGTGCGCGTTTATACCGAGATGCAGCGCCTCGGCGCCGGCCTGAAATATATCGACATTGGTGGCGGCCTGGGCGTCGATTATGACGGCTCGAAAACTGATTTCGGCTCCAGCATCAATTACGGCCTCCAGGAATACGCCAACGACGTCATCTTCCACGTCAAGGAAATCTGCGACCAGCGTGGCGTCGAGCATCCGACGATCATCAGCGAATCGGGCCGGGCGATGGTCGCCTACCACAGCGTGCTGGTTTTCAACGTCCTGGGATGGAGCGGCTTCGAACGATTTGAAATTCCGAGCGAATTATCTAATGAAGAGCGCGCCAAACTGCCAGCGCCGGTGAGCAGCCTGTTCGATGCCTACAAAGACGTGAATGAATCGAATTTCATGGAGTATTACCACGACGCGCAGCTCGCCAAGGAATCGGTGCTGAGCCTGTTTAACCTTGGCTACTGCTCGCTGGAACATCGCAGCCTGGCGGAAAAGCTGTTCTTTGCCATCTGCTCGAAGGTGCTGAAGATCGTCAAGAAGCTCGACTATGTTCCCGATGAGTTTGCCGGTCTTGAGGCGATGCTGTCGGATACCTACTTCTGCAACTATTCGATCTTCCAGTCAATGCCCGACAGTTGGGCGATCGATCAGCTCTTCCCAATCATGCCGATCCATCGGCTCAATGAAGAGCCGACTTGCCGGGGAATTCTCGCCGACATCACGTGCGATTCGGATGGCAAAGTCGATCGCTTCATCGATCGTCGAACGGTTAAGCCGGTGCTGGAACTGCATGAGTATGATGGCAATGAGTATTTGATTGCCGCCTTCCTCGTCGGCGCTTATCAGGAAATCCTGGGCGACTTGCACAATCTGCTGGGCGATACGAATGCCGTCCACGTCAGCGTGGATGAAAGCGGCCGGCCCTCGGTGGATGAAGTGGTCGAAGGCGATACCGTGCGCGAGGTGTTGCAATACGTGCAGTTCTCCGCCGACGATTTGAAGCGCACGATGCGCAAGCGCGTTGAGCGCGCCGTGCGCGACCAGAAGCTCAACATCGATGAATCGCGCGTACTGCTGAAGTTCTACGAAAACGGTTTGGAAGGCTACACCTATCTCGAATGATCGCGGCCCGGCCAACGCCGCATTGATCCATGCCAGATGACAATCGACTTGCCTGCGCGATCGCCCTGTTTGATGCCGGCCGGCTGCAGGAATCGGAATCGCTTTTACGAGAGCAGTTGCAGTCGTCTATCTCGCATCCGGCGGCCCTCCATGTTTTGGGCCTGATCTGCTCCAGGACCGGTAGACACGCCGAGGGAATCGAGCTGCTCGCGCGCTCCATCGCCTATTCTCCCAACGACGCCGGCTATCGAAGGAACCTTGGTGGTGCCTTACGCCTTGCTGGCCGCCCTCTCGAGGCGTGCGAGTCTTATCATGCGTCGCTGGCGCTGCGAAACGATCCCGACGTGTTGATCGATCTGGCCAATGCGCAGCTCGAAGCGGGCGATGCCAAAGAGGCCGAGCAGAGCGCTCGAAAGGCGGTGCAGTCGGGCAACAGGCGGTTTGATGCGCAGATGGCTCTGGGTGCCGCGCTCTTTGCCATGCATCGCTTCGACCAGGCACTGAGCGCATTTCAGGAAGCGGTCAACCTCGATTCAACATCAGGACCCGCCTATCGGCGGCTGGGAATCACGCTCTATCATTTAGGACGGGTGGGTAAGGCCGCGGAAATCCTTTTGCTTGCCGATCGCCTTGCGCCAGGCGATGCGGAAACGATGAATCAGATCGCCATGTCTTTGGAAAGAAATGGTCGATCAGACGAAGCCCGGAATGGTTCGATCGGGTTGCCCAGATGCAGCCTCAAGGAGCAGATGGGCTCTTTCACAAGGCCAACGCGTTGGAGGCACTCGATCGCCCTGAAGAAGCAATTGATGCTTATCGCCAGGCAATTGCATTGAACCCCAAGCTTTGGACGATCGGCTATGCGACGGCTCTTGAAAAGCTTGGTCGCACGGAGGAGGCGCTGGGACATTACCGGCTCCTGAAAGATCGCGAGCCAACATTTCCGCTGGGCCATCTCAATTATGGAATGGCGCTGCTTCGCAAAGGGCGGCTCAATGAGGGCTGGAAGGAATACGATTGGCGTCGCTTTACCGCGACCGCTCTGCCGCGCAACTATCCGCAGCCGCTCTGGCGCGAGCAGGATATTGCAGGCAAGCGTCTTCTGCTTTATGCCGAGCAGGGACTGGGCGATACGATGCTGATGATTCGATACGTCCCGCTCGTGTTGGCAAAGCGACCCTTAAAGGTAACCCTCGAATGTCAGCCGGAATTAGCCGAATTGTTTTCGCGATCTTTTCCGCAGATCGAGCTTGCACCGATGAAAGGCTCATCATCTGAATTTGATCTGCATGCTTCGCTGTTCGATCTGCCGCTGATATTCAACACCACGCTCGAAACCATTCCAGCGACCGTTCCCTATCTCAAGCCTTCCGCAGAAAAGTTGGCATCGTGGCGCAATCGATTGGGAGCCGGCGGAATGAAGATCGGCCTGGTTTGGGCCGGCGGCGCCTCCAACACGCTGAATCGAATCCGCTCGATGCCGCTATCGGCGATGGCGCCGCTGGCGGGCCTTGATCCGAAGGCGGCGCGTTTCATCAGCCTACAGAAAGGTGCACCTGCGAAGGAAGCAGCGACTCCTCCAGCGGGACTGGTCATCGAAGATTACACCGCCGACCTCAAAGACTTCGACGAAACTGCGGCATTGATTGCTTCTCTCGATCTAGTGATTACGGTGGATACTGCGGTTGCTCACCTGTCTGGCGCTCTGGGACAAAAGATCTGGCTGCCTTTGCCCTTTTCATGGTTCTGGCTTTATCTTGAAAATCGAAGCGATTCGCCTTGGTATCCGACGATGCGGCTGTTTCGCCAATCAGTGCGCGGCGATTGGTCAGGACCGATGGAGCAGATCGCGGCGGAGTTGCAACAACTGATTCAATCGCCGCGGCGGCAGGATTAAGCGCATGGGCGAAGAGAAACTCCTTGCCGACGCTGTAGCGCTTTACAACGCTGGCCGACTTGTCGCGGCGGAGCCGCTTTTCCGCGCCGTTCTGCGAGCGCATCCTTCCCAGTCGGCGGCGATGCATCTGCTGGGCATCATCTGCGTCCGAACCGGCCGTATTCCTGAGGGACTCGATCGGCTGGTGCGCTCCGTTGCGATCCGACCAAATGATCCGGAGTTTCGCCGGAACCTCGGCACAGCTTTGCGCACCGCCGGACGATTCACCGAAGCCTGCGACAGTTATCGTGCTTCGCTGGCTCTCAAGCAGGATCCGGACACGATCGTGGACCTGGTCAATACCCTACTCGATCTCGAGCAATATCCGCAGGCTGAGCAATTCGCCCGGCAGGCGGTTCAGTCGGCTCCCGCTGTGTCGCGTGCGCGCGTGGCGCTGGGGTCAGTGTTGGTGGGAACGGATCGCGTGGATGAGGCGCTCGCCGAGCTGCAACGGGCGGTGGATTTCGATTCAAAATCCTTCCAAGCCCATTTGCGGCTGGGCGTGGCGCTCTATAACCAGGCGCGGTATGCCGAGGCGCGCGAAAGCTTCATGCGCGCTGACGCTCTGATGCCCGGCGATCCGGGCACGATGAACCAGATCGGCTTTACTTTTGAAAAGGAATATAATCTCGCCGAAGCGCAGAAATGGTTTTCAAAAGTTGCTGCCATGAATCTGCAGAGCGCTGATGGCCTGGAACAGCGCGCCAACGCACTTCAAAGCTTGGGGCGCCTGGAAGAAGCTGTCGAGATTTATGAAAAGGCGATGAACCTGAATCCGAACATGCGTCGCACGGGGCTGGCTAATACCCTATTCAAGCTGTCGCGCACGGATGACGCCATCAAGCACTACGAGGTGACGCTCCAGCGCCATCCACAATTCCCGCTCACGCATTTCCAATATGCGATGGCCTTGCTGCGTAAGGGGCGCTATGAAGAAGGATTTGCGGAATTCGATTGGCGATGGAAGTGTCTAACGCAGCACGCACCGCCGCGAGATTATCCGCAGCCACTGTGGCGCAGCCAGGACGTCACCGACAAACGCGTCTTCATCTACCCCGAGCAGGGATTCGGCGACACCATCCTCACCGCGAGGTATCTACCCAAAATCCAAAAGCTCAACCCGTCAAGTCTGATCCTGGAATGTCCCGATGCGTTGGCCGATCTGTTTCGTCGGTCGTTTCCGCAGGTACAGATCGTTCGGCCAGGCGAAACGCCGAATTTTGATGTTCACGCGGCTTTGTTCGATCTGCCGCTGATCTTCAAAACAACTCTGGAATCCATTCCTGCAAATGTTCCTTATTTGCAGGCCGATCCGGCCAAAGTGGAGCAATGGAAAGGTCGCCTGAGCGCTGGCTCCGAAATTAAAGTCGGCCTCGTCTGGGGCGGCAGCCCATTCAACCCCGGCGATCGGGATCGGTCGATGCCACTGGAGGCGATGGCGCCGTTGGCGACGGTGCCGGCTCATCTCGTGCGATTCATCAATCTTCAGAAGGGTCCGTCCGCCGCGCAACTTTCGGGCGCGCCTGCTGGCTTGAGAATTGAGGATTACACAAGCGAGCTTGCCACATTCGACGATACCGCAGCGCTCATCGAGTGCCTGGATCTGGTCATTGCCGTCGATACTTCTGTGGCGCATCTGGCCGGCGCGTTGGCAAAGAGGATCTGGGTTCCCTTTCCCTTCTCGTGGTACTGGCTTTATCTTGAAGACCGAAGCGATTCGCCTTGGTATCCGACGATGCGATTGTTCCGGCAAACCCAGCGCGGCGATTGGTCCGGGCCGATGGAGCAGATCGCCGGTGAATTGATAAAACTGATTCAGAGGCATTGAGCGTTGATCGATCGGACGAATACTAATTCGATTTTTGCCAGCGCGGTTGCCCACTACGACGCTGGTCGGTTTACCGAAGCCGAACAGTTGTTTCGCGCCGTGCTAAAGGAGCAGCCCGCCCATCCGGTGGCGACGCATCTTCTAGGGCTCATCTGCGCCAAGACCGGACGGGTTGCTGAAGGCCTCGAGTTGATCAAGCGATCGATCTCCTATCGGCCCAATGACGCCGATTTTCAGCGGAATCTCGGATTGACTTATCGCATCGCCGGCCAAACGGAGCAGGCGTGCGAAGCCTTTCGGGCATCGCTTGCACTGCGGGTGGATGCAACCGTGCTGGTCGATCTGGTCAATGCACTTAATGATTCGAGGCAACATGACCAGGCCGAGACGTACGCCCGACAGGCAGTGCACCTTGCGCCGAAAATCCCTGCAGCGTATTTGGCGCTGGGGACAGCATTGATGGCGCTGCAGCGAATTGACGAAGCGATTGGCGTGTTTCAAGCCGCGGTCTCGCTGAACACGACTTCGGCCGAAGTCTACAAGCGTTTAGGAATGGCCCTCTATCATCGGGGGCGATTTCCGAAGGCATTGGACATCCTCGAACTGGCCAATCGCCTTGCGCCGGGCGATCCGGAGTTGCTCAACCAGATCGGGCTGACATTGCAGAAGTTGAGCCGGCGGCAGGAAGCGGCAGCATGGTTTGAAAAGGTTCTGTCGATGAACCTGACGGGCGTCGATGGTTTCTTTCACACCGCCAATGCGCTGGAATGCCTCGATCGATTGGAGGAGGCGATCGATTTGTTCAAGAAGGCGCTGGCCATCAATCCGGATTTATGGAACGCGGCGTTGGCTAATTCGATGGTTCGGCTGGGACGGACCGACGAAGCGATGGAACTTTTCAAGCAGGCGGTGGAGCGATATCCGAACTATCCGCTGGCCCATTTGAATTATGGCCTGACGCTTCTGCTCAAAGGGCAATACGAACAGGGTTGGGCCGAGTATGACTGGCGCTGGCACTGCCCGACTCAGCATGAGGATCCGCGCGCATACCCCCAGCCGAAATGGAAGGATCAGGAGATTGGCGGGAAACGGGTGCTGCTTTATGCCGAGCAAGGGCTGGGCGACACGCTGCTGATGGTGCGATATCTGCCGATTGTGCTGGAGCAGAGCCCCGAGAAGGTGATTCTCGAATGCCAGGGCGCGCTGGTGGCGCTATTTATCCGATCGTTTCCACAGGTACAGGTTGTCCGATCCACCGAGCCGCTGCCGGAGTTTGATCTGCATGCGGCATTGTTTGATCTGCCGCTGATTTTCAAAACGACATTGGAAACGGTGCCGGCGCCGATTCCGTATCTTGTGCCTGATCCGAGCAAAGTCGCGATGTGGCGTGAGCGATTGGGGTCCGGTTTGAAAGTCGGGCTTGTCTGGGCAGGCAGCGCCTCCAATCCAGGCGATCGCGATCGCTCGATGCCTTTGAGCGCGATGGCGCCGTTGGCTGCAGTCAGCGGCGTTCGATTTATCAGCCTGCAAAAAGGACCGCCATCGGAGCAACTGACCAATCCCCCTGCTGGGCTGAATATCGAAGATTACACGGGCGACATCTCCAACTTCGACGACACCGCTGCGCTGATCGAATGTCTGGATCTCGTCATCGCGGTGGATACTTCCGTTGCGCATTTGAGCGGCGGCTTAGGCAAGCCGACTTGGATTCCGCTGCCCTACTCATGGTTCTGGCTCTACTTGGAAAAGCGCCCGGATACGCCTTGGTATCCAAGGTCTCGGCTGTTTAGACAAAGTGTTCGCAGGGATTGGACCGACCCGATGAACCGAATCGCGGCGGAATTGAAGCAGTGGGCGCAGGCTCATGACGGTACATGACACGGTGAATCCTCATGAGAAAAGTTCGAAAAGCGGTCATCGTGGCAGCCGGGCGCAGCACACGCCATTACCCGGCTTCCAGCGCCGTGCCGAAGGAAATGTTTCCACTGGTGGATCGGGATGGCGTCACAAAGCCGATCCTTCAGATGGTGGTCGAAGAGGCCTTTCATTCGGGCATCGAGGAGATTTGTATCGTCGCCGCGCCGGGTAAGGATTCAGTTTACCGACAACATTTTGCACAGAGTGAGGCGCCGGTCGCTCAAGATTGGGCTCGCCTGGAATCGGAAAAACTCGCCGAGCTTGGGAAGCACGTATCATTTGTTCTGCAGGATGAGCCGCAAGGTTTTGGTGACGCGGTTTTTCGAGCTAAGCGATTTGTTGGCGATGAGCCCTTTCTGCTTTTATTGGGCGACCATGTATTTGTCAGCGATACGAAAGACCGTTGCGCCCGGCAACTGATTGCCGCCTTTGAAGAGCTTCCGTTCGATGCGCTGACGGGCGTGCAGCCAAACCCGGAGCGGCTTTTGCATCTGTTCGGCGTGATTCGCGGGATGCCGTTTGATGCCGATCGCGGTATCTACCGGGCGCAGCGAATTATTGAGAAGCCTTCGATTGACCAGGCCCGCAAAGAGCTGGCGACCGATGGGCTTCCGATGGGCAATTACCTCGCACACTTCGGCATGCACATCTTTACGCCCGCCATCTTCGATGCACTGGAATACATGATCAAGCAGGACATTCGCAGCAATGGTGAAATCCAACTCACCGTCGCCCAGGAGCATCTTCGGCAGCAGACCAACAACTACGGCTGTATGATCATGCGCGGGCAACGATGCGATACGGGCATGCCCCATGGATTGCTCGAAAGCCAACTGGCGCTTGGCTTGGCTGGAGTTCATCGAACGGAAGTTTGCGAAGCGGTCACGCGAATTCTGGCGTCACAGGTCAAGGCGTGATTGCACATCAAGCGGGCTTGCGCGCAAAGAAGACTTTGCGGTAATTGGTTGCCAGCGGCCGCTTGGATAGCACCGGCGGGAAGAGCACCTGCCTGCGCACAACCGCATCGGTAAAATCCTTCTCGGTGATCACGCGCACTTCAAATCCAGCAGACCGCAGCAGGTCCGGCACGTCATTGCCGAAAATGCGGACGTGATCTTCCTGGCCAAAAAGTCGCTCGCGCTCGCGCGGATCGGTGACGCTTGGATCGCCCCACGTCTTGGCAAGATGATCCTGCTGCGGCACCGTCAAGATCGCATAGCCGCCCGGCGAAAGAACGCGAAAAATCTCCCGCATGCCTTTGAGATGATCAGGGACATGTTCCAGAACGTCAGCCGCGATCAGCAAATCAACCGAGCCATCGGAGACGGACGGCATGTCGGTCAAGTCGAGCTTTTCATCAACATCATCACGGCTGAAATCAGCCGTGCGGTAAGAAGCCGCGCGCGGCTTGATCAGTGGTGTCGTCTGCTGCTCGGGCGAGAAGTGAAGCACGCGCTTACCATCGACCAGGTCGGCATAAGTGAGCCCTTCAATCCGATTCAGCGCAGCCACCATCAGGCGGTGACGAACCTGCGATCGACATTTCCAGCAGACGCTGTGCTCGTGCCAATCGTCGCTGGCAAAATGACGCCCGGTCCAGCCACAGACATTGCAGCAGACGTTGCGCGGAAAGCGCAGCGCAATGTTCCGCAGCTTTCGGCGGGCTTTGCGAAGCAATGATGGACTACCCGTGCTCGACATAGATTCAGATTTGGGTGGCGATTTAGAAGCCTTCTTGCTTCACAGCTCGCGCATAATCACGCAAGGCCTCTCGCCATGGGCGCATCGGATGGCCGGTTGCTTTCTCGAAGGGCGAAACATCAAGGACGCTGTAGGCCGGTCGGCGCGCCTGCTTCGGGCGGATGGCCAGCCACTGCGCGGTAGTCGTCGGCGCGACCTCGGCTTTCACCCCAAATTCTTCCAGTGCTGCCCGGGCAAATTCGAACCAGCTTGTCTGGCCCGAATTACTCAGATGCCAGATGCCGTTCTTACCCAGCTCGATCAGTTCCAATGTGGCCGCAGCAAGATCCTCGGTATAGGTCGGCGATCCGATCTGATCATCGACGACCTTCAGCGGCTGGCCCGCCTTACCGCGCTCGACGATCGTCCGTGGGAAATTCGGTCCATTGCGGCCATAGAGCCAGGCGGTACGGAGAATGAGCCATTTGTCTGGGGCGTGTTCCTGAAGCTTCTGCTCGCCCAATAGCTTTGAGCGACCATAAGCTGAGACGGGGCCTACAGGGTCATCGCTGCGATAAGGGCGTTTGCCTTGTCCATCGAATACGAAATCGGTGCTGAAATGGACGAGCATCGCGCCGCTCTTTTTGCAGGCGGCGGCAAGAAGTCCAACGCCGGTGCCGTTGATGGCATTGGCCGCGGCCTCTTCATCTTCGCACTGGTCGACTTTCGTATGTGCGGCACAGTTGATCAGCAGCGTGGGCCGGGCCGATTGAAACAGCGACGCGACATCCGATTCGCGCGTGATGTCGCAGACGTCGCGATCCACAGCATGGACGCTCAGTTTCCGCTGCGCCAACTTGCGCAGCAGCGCATTGGCCAGCATCCCATACCCGCCGGTGATGACGATTGAATCAAAAATGCTCATGCCTCAATACCCGCAAGACAAGTGAGCGCGTCGCCCGTCACGCGAAAAACCGTCCAATCCGACATCGGCACTGCGCCGAGCTTTCGATAGAACTGGATCGAAGGCTCATTCCAATCCAGCACCGACCATTCAACCCGGCCACAGCCGCGCTCGACGGCCAGCTTGCCAATTCGGACAAGCATTGCCTTGCCAATTCCCCGGCCGCGCGCGTGGGGCTGAACGTAAAGGTCTTCCAGATAAATCCCGGGCCGGCCCAGGAATGTCGAGAAATTATGGAAGAAAAGAGCGAATCCAACTGCCTTCGCGTCGAGCTCCGCGATCAGCACTTCCGCTACGGGTCGCGCGCCAAAAAGATGCTGTCGAAGCATTGCTTCGGTCGCGACCACTTCATGTGACAGCTTCTCGTACTCGGCCAGTTCGCGGATAAAGCCGAGAATCGTCGGTACGTCCTGTTCGCGGGCCGCGCGGATGGAAATGTTACCGCTGGAAGCCATGGGATGAATTGCCGAACCGAGTCGATTCCCTTCGATCACATCCGGAACGCGGGATGCTGCTTGTATTGCGAAAATGCTGGCAGCTTCTGATCGCGGCCAGAAATCGTCGGATTGGTCACCGGCCAGGGCACCGCCAGCTCTGCATCAGACCAGAGCACGCCGCCTTCTCCAGCGGGATTGTAAGCGGCATCAACCTTGTACAGCACGTCGGCCGGCTCATCGCCCAGCACGCAAAAGCCGTGAGCAAAACCTGGCGGAATCCACAGCAGCCGGCCATTCATGTCGGTCAGCTCGATGCCGGCATATTGGCCAAACGTCGGCGATCCTGCCCGCACATCCACCGCCACGTCCCAAATGCGTCCACGGACGACGCCCACCAGTTTCCCCTGAGCTGGGTTGAGCTGGTAATGCAATCCGCGAAGAACGCCCGGGGCCGACCGCGAGTGATTGTCCTGGACGTAATGTCCCGGCAGCCCCGCGTCTTTGAATTTACTTTCCTGGAATCGCTCGACGAAAAATCCCCGCGAATCGCCGAAGATTTTGAGCTCGATGAGCTTCAGATCGGCAATCTCAAGTGGAGTGATGATCATGTTCGATGCCAACTGGAAGTACATCCGGTCCAGGGGCAGGCGATCTGCGCCTATCGGCCCGCATACTGCGTCTGGTAGTATTTTAGATATTCGCCACTCTTGATGGCTCGCCACCAATTCTCATGGGCCTTGTACCAGGCGATGGTGGTCTTGATCGCTTCTTCAAAACGATGGCGCGGCTCCCAGCCGAGCTCGCGCTTGATCTTGCCGGCGTCGATCGCATATCGACGGTCGTGCCCGGGGCGATCCTTCACATATTGCACGCTGGCGTCCCAATCCTTGCCCATTTCTCGCAGGACGACTTCCGTAATCCGGCGATTGGTCAGTTCGTTATTGCCGCCAATGTTATAAACCTCGCCGGGCTTGCCCTTCCGCAGCACCGTCCAGATGGCGTCGCAATGGTCCTCAACATAGAGCCAGTCGCGAACATTGAGCCCATCGCCATACAGCGGAACTTTTTTGCCTTCCATCAGGTTCGTGACGAACAGCGGAATCAGCTTTTCGGGAAAGTGATATGGCCCATAGTTGTTCGAGCAGCGCGTGATTAACACCGGCATGTGAAACGTATGAAAGTAGGACCGCACCAGGCAGTCCCCCGCCGCTTTACTGGCGCTGTAAGGGCTGTTGGGCGCAAGCGGCGTTTCCTCGGTGAATTTCACGTCCGGCTGGTCTTCGGGCAGCGTGCCGTAAACCTCATCCGTGCTGACTTGAAGAAACCGCTCGACCGAATTGGCCTTGGCGGCATCCAGAAGCACCTGTGTTCCAACGACGTTGGTTTGAATGAATGGCCCGGAGCTGAGGATGCTGCGATCGACGTGCGACTCGGCGGCAAAATGCACCACATGGGTGATGCCGTGCTCTTTGAAAAGCTTAGCAATGAATGGCTCGTCGCAGATGTCGCCGCGCAGGAATGTCAGGCGCGGATCCTTCATCAGGTCCTGGAGATTGGCCAGATTCCCGGCGTAGGTGAGCTTATCGAGCGCAATGATTTTGGCCTGCTCCCCGCGGCCGATGAGCATCCGTACAAAATTCGAGCCGATGAAGCCGGCGGCGCCGGTGACGAGAATGTTCATTTGCTGGACGCCTCTTTGTTGGCTCCGTTTTGTGCGACGGTGTTGCAGGCCTTCAGATAGAAGTCGATGTTTTCGCCGGCGTCGGCCCAGAAGCCGTTCACCTGGTCGGCGGTCATTTCGCCGCGCTGGATATAGGCATTATTGACGTCGGTGATTTCAAGTTCGTTGCGGGCCGACGGCTTGAGCGTGCGGACAATTTCAAACACATTCTTGTCGTAAAAGTAAACGCCGATGACGGCCCAGTTGCTCTTGGGTTCCTTGGGCTTTTCGACGATTTTCACGACGCGATTGCCTTCCATTTCTGCGACGCCGTAGGCCTTTGGATTCTCAACCTGCGACAGCAGTATCTTGGCCCCCTGCCCCTGATGGCGGAAGCGCGTGCAGCAATCCTTGATGGCGTATTCGAGAATATTGTCGCCCAGGATCAGGCAGATCGAACCGCCATCGGCAAAGTGCTCGGCCAATCCAAGAGCCTGGGCGATCCCACCAGCTCCATCCTGATAGGTGTAATGGAGTTCCTTGAGGCCAAACTCGCGGCCGTTTCCGAGCAATCGGATGAAATCGCCGGCGTTGTTGCCACCGGTGACGAGCAGCACCTCATCGATTCCCGCCTTGGCCATGCATTCCAAGGGGTAATAGATCATCGGCTTGTCATAGACAGGTAGTAGGTGCTTGTTGGTGACCTTGGTCAGCGGAAAAAGCCGGCTGCCGGTGCCCCCGGCGAGAATAACGCCCTTCATGGATCAACGTCCTTCCGTTAGCTTCCGCTAGACTTACCCCATAAACGATAAATCGGCCAATCAGAGGTGGGCGACGCCCAGCCGCTCCGACCTATAACCGCCTGATCATAGTAAAAATGGGGAAGTCGAGAAAGGGACGCAGACTAATGGGGCTAAATGGCGGATATGCTTAACCGGAGGAAAGAGCAAATCAGGTCGATACCGGCTCTGGAGCGTCTGCAAGCAACTCTTCCGTCTCCGCCTCGCGGTTCATATTCCAAAGCACCTTGAGCGAGGCGAAGCCCACATAGAAGTATCCGCCAGCGAAGATCAACAGGAATGGAATCGTGGTGAAGCCAAAGCCATACCACAGTGCGATGCTCACGCACACGGCCATGTAAGCGCCAAAAGCGATTTCCAAAGCCGGTAACCAAAGTCGTTTGAAGGTGAGAACGCGCTCTCGCCTCCATTTGGTTTTACCATGACCCGTAACGCCATATTTGGGTGTGCGGACGAAGACTACGCTTGGCTTTCGCCGGATCGATCCCCAGATCGCTTCCATCACGGCCTTGGCATTATTCAACCCAATCCCGATCCCCAGGCTCATCAAAAACGGCAGATACAGCACGCTCTTCCAGCCCGCCTCCTTGCCCAGCAATTCGCGCTGGCCAAAGACAAAGAAAGTGCTGGCCGAGCAGGTCGCCAGGATGAATAGTCCGAGGCTGAAGAGGAAATGGCCCCATGTGTGTCCCTTCAACGGAGCTTCGACGTTGTCGATGTACCCGAAGAAAATCGGGTACATCATCAGCGTCAGGACCACCATCAGCGGATAAACGATCGTGTTGGTCAGATGGAAAAAGGCTTCCAGTTTGATGCGGTAGGAGAGCTGGCGCGACCGCATGATTCGCGGGAGCAGCTTAATGGCCGTCTGCACGCTGCCCTTAGTCCAGCGATGGGCCTGCTGCTTGAACCCGATCATTTCCGGAGGAAGCTCGGCGGGCGCGCAGAATTGAGGGAGGTACAGAAACTGCCAGCCCTTCAATTGCGCTCGGTAGCTCAGATCCAGGTCTTCGGTCAGCGTGTCGTGTTGCCAGCCACCCGCATCGTCAATGGTCTGGCGGCGCCACACGCCCGCCGTGCCATTGAAATGCATGAATCGGCCACTGCGATTGCGGGCGGTATGCTCAATAACAAAATGGCCATCCAGGAAAATGGCTTGACCCTTGGTCAGCAGTGATGCATCTCGATTCAGGTGATCCCAACGCACCTGCACCATGCCGATCTTCGGATCGCTGAAATAATCGACAACGTTATGCAGGATGTCGCGTGGCGGGATGAAGTCGGCGTCGAAGATGGCGATGAAATCGCCCGTCGCCTCTTTCATGGCATGAGCGAGCGCGCCGGCCTTATATCCCACGCGATTTTCGCGGTGGATGTATTTGATCGGATATCCCTTGGCCGCCCATTCTTCGCAGGCTTTTCGGGCGATATCTGCTGACCCGTCGGTGCTGTCGTCCAGGACCTGAATCTCAAGGCGATCGAGCGGGTAATCGATTTGACAAGTGTGCCGGATGACGCGCTCGGCGACCACATCCTCATTGAACATCGGCAACTGAATTGTAATGCGCGGTAGCGAAGCGAACTTGCCTTTAGGCTGGTAGATGTTGTGCCGGTGCTTGATGTACAGATACACCAGCATGTATCGATGGAAGCCGTACAGCGCGACCATGAACAAAACCGTCACGTAGACGGCCAGTAGGACGACTTTCACGATTTCCGCCGCTGACGCTGCCCACATAGTGCAATCGCTTTCCTGTCGGCGTCGAACGCCGAGCCCCTGGGGATGCGGTCTGGTCGAGTCGCCCGAAGATTCAAACTTGGTTCAGTGCCGTTCGGTAGCCTGGCAAGGCCGCAAATTCTAATTGCCGCGTCCGCTTAGTGTCAATCAAACGCGCTTTTCACATGTCGTATACGCAACGCAGTATGCCAAAGTTAAGACAATCTGCACATCCTTAAAGTGAATAGACGGAGCAGACGGCGAAAAATCGCATCCAATGGCCTCCAAATCAGGTAGCCGCCCCGGTTTGCGGCCCGGTCGTTGGAGGAATTGGCTCCGCCGCAGGCGCCGATCCTGTGGAAGGAGCGGTTTCTCCCGGCAAATCGGCCGGTCGGGCCAATGTCAGATCCCCGAATTCGTCTTCGGTCTCCTCCAGGTAAACATCATCCAGTTCCGTCAGATCCACCTCGCGGCGCAACACATAGTAGATGATGGTATTGGCTGTGAAGTAAAAGCTGACGACAAACCCCGCCAGCAGACCCAGCACAATATAGACCCAGATCGATATGAGGACCGCGGCAATCTGGTCCGTCCACGCCAGCGCGGGAAACACAAGGTGATAAGCCAGATTCGCATCGCTGACCGGCGGCCAAATCTCGGGCCAGAACTGCGCTGCCCGGCTATCCAGCCACCAGCCCAGGAAGTAGTGCATCATCCCGAGCATGATGTATACAAAGAATCGGCAGAACAGGAATGTCAGGGCCCCATACACCAGCGACACCGCCGTGTAAAAAATCAATTGCCAGGGCTTGGCAAAGAGGTAGCTGAACGATCGGCTGATGGCGTCGAAACTGTCGGAGCCTTCGACCGCGATCGTCGGATACATTAAATTGATTCCGCCCACCGTCGCGAACAGCGCCAGCGTCATAAAGGCGCCGATGAGCAGCGCGAATATGAACAGACAGCCCACGATCAGTGGCCCAATGCCCCAGGGCAGATCAAGCAGCAGCCCGCCAACCGCCAGTAGCACGCCACATACAACAATACTGGCCAGCATGATGACCGGGGCAAAGATGAAGCTCAGTACCTTGCCAAAGCTGAACCGCAGCGCCTGGCGAACCGAAATCTTTTCATCGCGGGCAAAATGAACCGCCGCGATCCGCGCGATCGCCCCGCCGAAGATCGCCCACATTAGTATGAACCAGGCCATGTACAGCACGAAGTAACCCAGGTGATATCGCAGCAGCCAGCCTGGCCCGATCACCGCGAAATTGGAAACGGCTTGCACTACGCTCATCGTCCCGGTGAGCTGCATCGCCTCGGTCATGCCCGGCTGCGCGGCGCTTCCATTGAAGGTGCGGCCGCGCGTGAACTCGGCCGATTGCGACATCCCCTGGTTGTAGACGCCGCCCAGCCAGTTGCTGGACAATGCCGCCGAATAGACGTTGTGGAATTGCCGGGCTTCGTAATTCAAGAATTCGTCAAAGATTGGCTGCGGCGTGATGCGCGCCAGCTCTTCGATGCGCGCCAGAGCATCCTCTTTCGCCTGGCGGATATCAGAATCGCGCCGGTCGCGGGCCTGCCTGATTTCCGCATCCTGCTCGTCCTCTGATGCGTTGCTGTTTTTGATCTGCTTGATCTGCGCATCGAGCGACTGGTCAACCTGGGCGATGCGATCATTGCGATCCTGGATGATCTTCGATTCCAGATCACCGAAGTTCTTGCCGTGATACGCTTTGTCCAGGGCCACTGACCGATCGGTAACGATTCCATCCTGAACCAGCAGATTGGCATAGCTGATTGCATTTTCCCGGTGCTGGTCCTGTCGCTGGCTGTCAAAGCTGGGGCTGCGCGTGTTGTTCCAGAGATAGGCGGTGTAAGCGTCGATCTCCCCGCGCGAAGGATAATAGCTGGACGCCCAAATCGCATCGAGGACGCGCCCTCCCGCGTACAGCGCAAGCACCATCACCAGGCCCAGAACAAGTTTGGAGGGCTGAATGGCGATGCGAAAAGTGCGAAACAGATTGATAAATGGAAACAGCTCGCGCCATTGAATCGAACGGACCACGTGCGCTTCATCCGCCATACGACGGATCTCCTTTCCCTGCGGCCCGACTGCATCGACAAGGCTTCCCGAGTCCGGCGATGCCGCAGCGCCGGTCGATTGCGGCGGATTATAGTCGTAAGCCCAGATCGGTCCAATCACTGCGCAGTCCAGACCGACTAATTCCGCTACGTCTCTGCAAGATAAAGCTGATTTTGAAATAAAAAACGCCCGCATCTAAAGCGGGCGGAGCAAATTCAACTCGTTGATTTTTTCGTTTATCGCATGACCCATTTCTCGGGCCTTGCCTCGATCTGGTCCTGGTCGGCCGTGGCGGCAGGTCCGTGAATGTGATAAGTCAACTCAAGCGTTTTGTGCAGGATGATCGGCGACCCATCCGGGTCCTTCATAATTTTTCCGTCGTCGTCTTTCATGATAACAAACTCGCCGCTCAGTCCGCCGACGAAGATGGTGAACTCACGCATCGATGCTGAAGGCTCTTCCCAGATCGCCACGCCGTCCTTGGCTTGATCCTCACCCTGAAGCAGCTTGCCTTCACGAAGGAAACCATCGGTGGTTTCAAGATGCGGATTGTTTTCGATCTTGCGAATGGCTGCGACGACGGCCAGCGGAATCTTGTTGTCGTCGGGATAAATCTTCCCGTTCTCGGTGACCAGTTCAAACATCGGCGCGAAGTAACGGTCTACATTGGTGTTGTTGGTCACCGTGTAGGTCATGTACCAATAAGCCGACGGCGTGCTGTGGCCGGGCACATCCACAACGATGCGCTTGGCCTTTGAATGCTTGAACGACAGTTCCCAGCTCACGGGATAAGGGCTGGGTTCGGGAAACTTCTTGGCTTGCGTCAAAGAAGGCAACGACAGGACCAGCAGGCCGGCGATCGCCAGCGCGACGACCAATGTGGATCGAACCAGGTGTCGCATGGGTGCTACCTCCGCGGTGTAGAATCAGTAGTAGGGCGCCGGGTTTGAGGGCAGGCTGTTTTTGCCCCGCACCGGAAAGCCCGTTAATCTTAAGTAGCGTGGGAATCGTGTCAAATTTAAGTCAGTGCCCAGACGTCCCCCTGCCAATGGATTGCCGACCCGCGCGCCCCGATGAGCTGCACGCCGCCCTTCGAATCGTCCTGGGTTCCAATGGAGTGCCGGCCGATTCGCAGGAAGTGCTCGATTTTCTCACTTTGGCGGAGCAGCGGGGTTTGGGCATTGGGGACATGTGGGTGGCGCAGCGCGACCAGCAGATGATTTGGGCCTTGCTGGCCATGCCCACGCCCGGCCGAACGGTCCTGCTCTTTCTTCCCAATCATTTTTCAAAAGATGATGCGATGGCGGCGCTGGTGGATGCGGTCTGCGACCACTTTGGCAGCCGCGATGTACGTTTGGCGCAATTGCTCCTCGATCCCCGCGATATCGCCGGTCAGCGGCTCTTTGCCTCGCACGGATTTCGGCGAATGGCCGAGCTGATTTACATGCACGCGCAGGTTCGCCAGCAGGCGATGCCGCCCGCCCTTCCGCCGGGCTTTGCCTGGGAAAGCTACTCGTCGCGCACGCATCGTCTTTTTGCCGACACCATCGTCCAAACCTATCGCGACAGCCTGGATTGCCCGGGACTCAACGGTCTCCGCGAAATCGACGATGTCTTGGCCGGGCACAAAGGTGCTGGGCAATTCAATCCGCGATACTGGTTCGTGTTGACTGAGCGCGGCATCGGTCGCGGTGCGTTGTTGCTGAGCAAAATCGCCGGCATCGACGCGGCGGAACTGGTTTACCTCGGCCTGGTTCCCGAAGCGCGGCGCCGTGGCTTGGGTGAAGTGCTCATGCACCAGGGGATCGCCAGCACATCGGAAATGGGAGCGACGCGACTTTCAATGGCGGTCGATTCGGCCAATGTTCCAGCGATGAAACTGTATTGTCGCTTCGGCGCTGCGCGCGCGGGAAGCAAGATTGCGATGATGCGGCTTCTTTCTCGATGAATGTTATGGGACACGCATTTGCCGGCAAAAGTTTTCCACGACTTGTTCACGCGGCCGATAACTTTGTGCATCACTCGTTGAACAAAAATTTTTGTTCTTCTGTGTCCCCCGCATTGGCCGATGGTTGTGTCGATGTGGACCGGAAATCCGGTAAAGTCGGCCTTGTCAGTATTGCTTCGCCTGATTAAATTCTCGAACACTCGATTCAGGGATGATGAGGGTTGGGTCAAGGGAAGATTTGGCTGCAAGGAATCGCGGGAAGATTTCGGGCATGCAGCCAGGCCTCAAGATTCACATCGGAAGGATTCGACGCAACACGGAAGGACATTCCAGGCAGGATGCCGAAGTCGCCACTTGAGTGAACCGCTTCGAACGACGTTGGTCTCGAAGCGTGGCGGACACGGGCCCACGGTGAAGGTGCGCTTAGACCTTCTCAGGGGCGTGGACCGCGCTGTTGCCCTTACGGGCATTGGCGCGAATCGGACGGGCAAGTCTTACCGGGCACGGAAGCATTGAAGCTTCCCTCGTAAGGCCACATCGCTTGGAAGGAGTGCGACGTGAGCTGCGTTAGCGCAAATGATTTGCAGCTTGCGCGTTTGGCTGATGCCATCGCGCAACGGGTTGGGCAGCAACGGTTCCACGTCTGGTTTAACAATTCAACACGGCTGGATCTCCGGCAGGATGGATTGGAGATTGCGGTTCCCAATGATTTTATCGGGGAATGGATCGGCAAGAATTTTACGAGGCCGATCCAGGAGGCAGCGCATGAAGTGCTCGGCGCGCCGCTGACCGTTCGATTTTCGGTCGTGCCTGAACTTTTCGAGACCGAGTCGCACGAGAAGGCTGATGGTGGGGATTACGATCAACGCAAGACAAATGGTGCCGATCGCTCCGCATCGCAGAACGCGCCGGTGAGCCGGGGTGTGCCGATCGTTCCCCCTGCCACACGCAGCGCGCCCGCTTCGTCGGCCCTGCGACGCGAAGCGCCGGTGGCTCCTTCCGGGCCGCGGCTGCGTCACGATTTGGAAAACTTCGTCGTCGGCGCTGGCAATCAGCTTGCCTATAACACCGCCTGCTACGTCGCGGAATTTCCAGGTTCGCAATACAACCCGCTTTTCATCCATGGCTCATGCGGGCTGGGCAAAACGCATCTGCTTCAGGGGTTGTGCCGAAAGTTCATCGCCCATCATCCAACCAAGCGATGGATGTATCTGACCGGCGAGGAGTTCACCAACGACTTCCTCTCGGCCCTTCGCACCAACAAGCTCGATGCCTTCCGCCGGCGCATGCGCGATCTCGATCTACTGGTGATCGATGACGTGCATTTCCTGGGCGGAAAGAAGGCCACGCAGGAGGAATTCCTCCACACCTTCAACGCCATCGAGGCGATGGGTCGCCAAGTCGTGATGGCCAGTGACAACCATCCGAAGCTGATCGAAGAGTTCGGCGAATCGCTGATCAATCGCTTCGTGAGCGGAATGGTGGTTCGCATTGACGCGCCGAACTTCGCCACGCGAACGCAGATTCTCCGCGTGCTTTCCGATCGCGATGGTCTTGGGCTGAGCGATGAAGTGATCTGCTGGATTGCCCGGCGGGTGACGCAGAACGTTCGCGAGCTGGAAGGCGCAGTCACGCGCATCGCGGCACACGTCAAGCTCTCGGGACGCCCCGCTGACGTCGAAACCGCGCAGCAGGCACTGGGCGATCTGGATCGTCAGCTCGTCGCGCCCGTACGACCGGAAAATATCCTGCAGGCAGTCTGCACCTATTTTGGCCTGGAGCACAAAGATCTCATGTCGGGCCGACGGCAGCGCACCATCAGCCTGGCGCGCAGTGTCGCGATGTACCTCGTCCGCAAGACGGCCAAGCTCAGTTTCCCCGAGATCGGCACCCGCATGGGCAAGCGCAATCACAGCACCGTGATCAGCGCCTGCCGGCGTATCGAACGCGCGGTGTTGCAGAATGAGGTGGTTGCCTGGAGCAGTGCCGTGGGCGAACGTGAAGAAGAAGCTTCCGAACTGATCCAGCGCTTAGAGGAACACAGTCGCGCCATCGCCTGATCGCTTGACCAATTCAATCGTGAAGGAAACGCGGGACATCTCGGAGTCTCGCGTTTCTTTTTTTAAACGATGCTACTGGATGATCGTGGCGATGATCGTCCGGCGGCGCGGACGCGTATCGAAATCAATCAAGACAACCTGCTGGTATTCTCCGGTTAACAGACGGCCGTCGCTGAAGGGAACCGTCAGGCTCGGACCGATGAATGCGGCGCGGATGTGACTGTGGCCGTTGTCGTCATTCCAGGTGGCTTCATGTTCATAGCGCGCATCATCGGGGGCCAATCGCTGGAAGAAATTCGGCAGATCGTGCTTGACCAGGCCCGTCTCGAATTCAAGCGTCGTAATTGCGGCGGTGCTGCCGACGACAAATAGACTGATCAAACCATCGCCCTTGACTGCGCGCAGGTGCTGCGACAGCTCCGTCTGCAGATTGATGATGTCGTTGTTCCCGTCCGTATTCACCTGAATCGTAAACCGCTGCATGTTCCTCCGTGTGACAGCGTCGACATTGTCAGGAACAAGAGCGTCTCGAACAAGAGCGCGAAGCGTGATTGCGTGAAGCGTGTTTGAAATGAGTGATGGGCGGTTTTCAGAACGAAAAGAGCCACTTACGTCGTGCGCGAGTTTCTTCGTTGCTTACGGTCGTTTCGATCTCTTTCAATCCGTGATCGGCTTTCGGATCGTGCGCGCATAGTCGATGGCGCGGCGCATGACTTCGGCCAGCGGTTCCTTGACCATCAGCTTTTCGCCGTTGTCGCAGCATAGAAGCGTGTCGGGGGTGGCTTCCATGTAGCGGATCTTCTCGGCGTTGATGACCATCTTCTGGCCATTGAGGCGGGTAACAGCAATCATCGGATCCTCCGACGAAACAAGTGACTAAAGTCTCGCGCTTCCTCGCGCGGCAAACTGAATTTTAGTTGCCCCCGCGACAGCAGAATAAACACCTGCCGCGGGGGCTAGGAATCGCGCCGGCCGTCTCTCATCGGACGACCGGCTTCATTTACCGATTGGAGTTCAACAGATCCTGGATCAACTGGTTGCTCGTGGTAATCACGCGGCTGGCCGCGGAGAACCCGGTTGATGCATTGATCATGTTGGTGAACTCCTGGGAAATATCGACGTTGCTCAACTCCAGTGAGCCCGCTCGGATTCCTCCAGTGCCGAGCGACAGTGGCGTGGTCAGCACCGGGACACCGCTCGAAGCGCTGGCTTGGAACATGTTGCCGCCCTTGTCGTCCAGCCCTTCGGGGTTGCTGAAATTGGCGACCGCGACTTGGCCGAGCGTGCGTGTCAGGCCGTTGCTGTAGGCGCCGGTGATGATGCCATTGGTGCCGACCGAGAAGCTATTGAGCGTTCCGATCGGCGAGCCATCCTGCTGGGTCATCACCATGCTGGAGCTGGAATCGGTCAACTGAGTCATTCCACTGAAATCGAGCGTCATGGTGATCGGCGTCGTTGCCCCGGTGCCGTTGCGGTTGATGGTGACGGTGTTGCCGGTGATCGTCGATAGTTTGCCGGTGGGATCGAAAGTCATCGTACCATTGCCGACCACTTCCCCGCCGACCGTGTTATCCGGAGAGGTAACGAAGAATTGCCAGGTGTTGCCTGTGTCGGCTTTGCTTTGCAGGACCGCCGTCACGTCCACCGTCACGGGTGTGCCCAGCGCATCGTATGCAACAAGGCTGGTATGAACGCTCTCGCCGGATGGATCGCTGGCGATGCCTGCGCCATCGGTGCCCGCAGCAAAGGAGAGCGGTGAGGTGTTGGTCTGATTGGTCAGCGATGCGCTGTTGAGCGACAGCGCGTTATCGTTGCCGATATTTCCCACTACCGTGAATTTCACGCTGTTAACTGCCGAGCCGTCGGTCTGCACGGTGACGCCAGGCACTGGAATGCCGGCGGAAACCGGGGCGGTGGCATCGATACCCAGGTTCTGTTGATAAAAGTTCGCCAGATCGGTGAGCGTCGAGGCGGCCGTCACATTGAATGTCGCGGTCGGCAGATTGCGGCCGCCCTTGATGCCGTTGAGCGTCAGCACGTCGCCCGCGGCAAATAGCGGTGTTGCGGAATTGCTGGTTGAAGCAACGTTCGTGAGAAGCGTGGCGCCAGTTGGCGTCGCAGCCCCACCTACGACTGTGAGATCCTGACTATCCACCACGCTTGCGCCTGCGGCGGTGCTGCCACCGGCATCCAGGTTTCCCTGCATCGACGCGTTGTCGGTTGCTTTGGCGATCGTGTCTGTGCCGACCGGGATCGTGATGTTCTTCAACTGACCGGACAGAACGTTGCCTTGCGCATCGGCACCATATCCCTGGACGAATGCGCCGCCGCTGCTGACCAGTTGATTACTGTCATTGAGCGTGAAGGAACCGTCCCGCGTGTATTGCTGATTGCCGCCACTTTTGACCACGAAGAATCCTGCGCCGTCGATGGCCATATCGGTATCGACACCGGTCGTCTGGATGGCGCCGGGTGAGAAATTCTTCTGGATTTCATTGACATTAGCGCCAAGACCAAGCTGGCTGGGATTGGTCCCGCCAAAGTCCGGCGTCGGCGCGGAGGCCGACACGTCGGTGACGTAGAACTCCGGCTTGATCAGCGTTCGACTGCTTTTAAAAGCAACGGTGTTGACGTTGGCAATATTGTTGCCGATTGCGTTGAGCCACGTCTGGTTGACGTCGAGGCCCGAAAGTCCGGTGTAGAGCGTGCTGGTCAGTGCCATGCGTTACTCGCTTTGTGTTGCACTCGATCGAACACGGCTCCGCCGTCGCCAAAGGCATTTTAAAAAATCGCAAATCATCCAGCCGCTCCGCGGCCGGCGACGGAAAAATGTCGAAAATTATGAAGCGGCGGTCGTCGCGGGGCCCGGCGAAATATTGGTGACGCCCGACAGCGGCAGCGTATGCCCGTTGTCCAATGAAAGGGACACGCCGGTCGATGAAACCTGCACCGATGTCACGATTCCGCTGAGAGCGTTCTGATTGCTGTCTGTCCCCTGAACAGTTTTGCCAATCAGCGCCGAGGCAGCGCCGATCTGGTTCTGCTGCGCAAGCCCGGACAGCGTCGTCTGAAGCTGACTGGACGACTGCATCTGGCCGATCTGGCTCATCTGCGAGAGCAACTGGTCGCTCGACGTCGGCTGAAGCGGGTCCTGATGCTCGAGCTGGGTAATCATCATGTTGATGAAGTCCTGGCTCTTGAGCGCGTTCATCCCGCCCGTGCCGCTCTTGGGCGCCAGTTGCGTTCCAGAAGGCGTGTTGGACAAGGGAGTGGTAGTCATGTCGCTCAATTCGGCCGCCGCTCCAGAAGGCCATCAAAAATCGGTTGCGGTAATCTGGCAGGTGTCAAACTCTGCGCGGTCCATCGCGCGAAATCGGCGCGAAATGGCTTCCGCCACATGCCCATCCGCAGCCAGGCATCATGAACTTGAGCGCCTGTACCAGTGGGCTCGGCTGATCTCCACCAGCTCGTCAAAAGGACGCTGACCATTGATCCACGCCACATTCCCGAATCGCCGAAACCACTTCATTTGCCGGCGGGCGAGTTGGCGCGTGGCGATTTTGATTTGCTCTGCCGCATCATCGAGACTCATTTTTCCCTGAAGATGCTCGATTAGCTCACGGTAACCGGTGGCCTCGGCGGCTGTATGGGAGATCGGCCGATCGCCTTGCAGCAATCGTCGCGTTTCGTCGACCCACCCGCTGGCGAGCATTTCCTTCACACGAAAATTGATCGAACGGTTCAAGACATCGCGATCCCATTGCAGGCCGATCCAAAGCGCGCGATGCCGGTGCTCCCCGCCCCACTCACTTTGCAACGACGTAATCGGCCGACCCGTCAATTCATGGACTTCGATGGCGCGAATGAGGCGCTTGGTGTCATTGACATGAATGCGCGCGGCGGCGACTGGATCGATCTGCTTCAATTGCGCTGCAAGCTGCGAGTTGTCGAGGCTGGAAAGACGAGCGCGAAGAGCTGGATCGGCGCTGGGGCCTTCGAAGAGTCCCTCGAAAAGGGCTTTGTAATAGAGTGGCGTTCCACCGGTCAGAATGAGCGGCACCCGGCGGCGCCGGGCATCAGCAATCACCTCATCTGCAGCCTGAACAAAGCGCGCGACCGTGAAGGCTTCATCAGGGTTGACGCAATCAATCAAATGATGACCGATGCGCCGGCGCTGTTGTGGAGTCGGCTTGGCCGTGCCGATGTCCATGCCGCGATAGACCTGCATCGAATCGACGCTGAGAATTTCAGCGCCGGCTGACTGCGCCAGAGCCATTGCCAGCGCCGATTTTCCCGACGCGGTGGGTCCGAGAATGACGAGGTTTGGTTGTGAGACTGCCATCTCGGCAATTGCTGTCAAAATTGCAGGAAAACTGCCTGAAATTGCCCCGACAGACCCTTTCGTAAAACAAGCAAAATCAGGCCATTACAGCGGCCAATCGCGCAGCGCGAACTGGCACGCTTTTTGATCTTAGGCATTCGCGTTCAGTCCACTGAAATTGTAATCGAAAGGAGACAGGACTTATGGCACTGCCTACTCGAGTACCTCAGGGTTATGTGGATCCGGTTGATTCGCTGAATCGGGAATTCAATACCATGTTGGGTCGTTTCTTCGGAGCCCAGGACGGCGGCGGTTCGCGGCTGGCGCCCTATGGTGTGGATGTCCGCGAAGATGCTGACCATATCTATGTCGAAGCGGAGCTGCCCGGGTTCCGCAAGGAAGATATCGATATCACGCTTGAAAACAGCACGCTGACCATCTCTGCCGAACGCAAGGAATCGAATCAGCAGGATGACAAAGGCGACTGGCTTCTGCGCGAGCGCCGTTACAGCCGATTCCTCCGCAGCTTCACGCTGCCGCCCACGGTCGATGAACGATCGGTCGATGCGAAGCTCAACGATGGCGTCCTGACGGTCGTCCTCAACAAGCGGGAAGAAACAAAGCCACGAAAGATCAGCGTGAGCTAAGGTCGAGTCTTGTTGATCACAACCCAATACAAGAACGCCGTCTCCATCGCTGGAAACGGCGTTCTTTTAATTTGCTGCCTGATATCGCCGCGCATTATTCGCTGACAAAATCGTAGACTACATACTTGCGCACATATCGGTCGAGCACGCGCTTCTTGACCTCAAGATGCGTCGGGTCGTTTAGGTAGTGCTGCATGGCATCTTCGCTGTTGAAGGTGACAACGATGGCAATATCGTAATCCTGATTGACGATGGGCCGGGTGGAAGTGAGCATCCGTCCCGCCCAGATCGTGCGAACATCAGAGATCCCGCGAAGCTGATCCACCGAATGCATGACCTGCGTGCGGGCGCCGATGTCGCCGCGATCGTAGAGATACATCAGAACGACGTGGGTAACGGTGCCGGATGGGACGGCGCCTTTGCCGATCGGCGCACTGTTGGCACAGCCGCCAACGATGATCGTGAGAAGAACGAGCGTGAATAGCCGAGAGACGTTCCTCATGAAGCTGCTCCTTGTTGAATAATCCACAATCGAATTGGATAGGATGATAACGCAGGCGGCGAATTTCCCGCTAGGTGTGATGTCCAAGCGCCAGCTTTACTTCGATTGCTCGCCTCGCGAAGCGCGCTCGTTGTTCAGCACGATCTGAGCGTTTCGCTGCAGCATTGGCAGTTTCACGCGCTTCATCGCACTGCCGCGCAGGGTTAACTGATAGGTGGCCGCGTCCCAATCCAGGACCTGCTTCGCGTCCATCGTTCCGCTAGGAAATCGCGGAAGAAATTGCGGATCTGTGGCGGGCGCCGCCTTGCGGTTATGCGGGCAGACCTCCTGGCAGATATCGCATCCGTAGAGCCAATCGCCCATCTGCTCTTGCAGTGATTGGTCGATCGCCCCGCGATGTTCGATCGTCAGATAGGAGATGCATCGTGTCGCGTCCAGCTCATAAGGAGCAGTGATCGCTTGTGTCGGGCAGGCATCGATGCAGGCTCGGCACGTGCCGCAGTGATCCGTCTCCGGCTCATCGGTGGGCAGCGCGAGTGATGTGATGATCTCGCCCAGAAGCAGCCAGGAGCCGATGCGCGGGTTGATCAGGCAACTATTCTTTCCGATCCATCCAATGCCGGCCCGCATCGCAAGATCTTTTTCCATGATCGGCGCGGTATCGACGCCGCAACGCGTTTGCGCCTCGGGCGCTCTTTGTCGAATCCAGTCGGCGAGGGCAAAGAGCCGGTCTTTGATCATTTGATGGTAGTCGTCGCCCAGCGCGTAACGCGCGACCCGCGCGGGATGCGAGGAAGAGGTATCCTCTTCGAGCGGGTAGTAATAATTCATTGCCACGCAGATGACCGTGGCTGCGCCGGGGAAATAGGCAGCCGGATCCACGCGCTCCTCGAATCGCCTGGCAAGATAAGCCATTTCACCGGCACGCCCCTGATCGAGCCAGTCTTTCAGATATTGGCGGCGTGGCGAAGGTTGCGCGGGGGCAATTCCGACAAGGCTGAATCCCATTTCGAGCGCGCGATCTTTGATCTGCTGCGCCAACGAATGCTCTAGCAAGTTTTCAATGGGAGAGGCGGAGATCATATCGAATTTCACGTCGTGCGAACGACCAGCCGGCCGCAACTTCGGCAATAGCGCGCGTCGATCGGATTGAGACTGTTGCAATGCTCGTTGCCACATGGGCGAGCAAGACCCACGCGCAATTGCGCTTCTACAGGTTCTCCACTTGGCAGCGGCATCAATCGCTCATGCAGCCGAAGAATCTCATGCTCCAGGGCCACAGGCGTCATCGTCGATCGGAGCGAGTTAGTCCCCAATGTATTGAGCTTACGAATCTGGTCATTGATCTGCGCCACCAGCACGCGGACCGTAGGCTCATCGGTCGCCTGGTCGAGCATCGAGCGGAGCGTGTCGATCTGCTTTCGCCATTTCACCTCGTCTGGAATGACGTCGTTCTGCTTGAGGATGCGGAGCGCCCACCAGGTCAGCCGGGCGTTTTCTTCCGCGGGGGCTGGCTCCATGTCGATAGGCTGCCCCGCGCCTTTGAGGTTATCGAATTTGCCCTGGCGCATCGCCTCTTCGATGCGCCGCTCGGCCAGCCGACGCATGGCCGATTCCATATCCACATTTTTCAACGACATATGCCCGGATTATAGCGAAATGAACGCAGGATCGGCTTTATAATTCGTCGTACTTCCTCGCCTGGCCGCGCGCTTTTTCGACCGGATATTTCGCAGCGTCTTTGATCAATTTTTGCTCAAGCGCCTCGCCCAAATCCACGTGAAGATCATTGGCCAGCAGGAGCAGCGAATGGAGCACGTCCGCCAGCTCATCCCGCACCGCCTCGCGCTTCTGCGCGAGATAATCGGTCAGCTCCGCGCCGCTTTTCCACTGCATCAGCGCAAGCAACTCCCCTGCCTCGACAGCCAGCGAAATCGCCAACTCTTTTGGCGTATGAAACTGCGCCCAATCGCGCTCATCGCGATGCTTGAGCACGCGCGCTGTCAATTCCGCAAGTGTCTTGCGATCCATGATTGATTCTATTGGCCGGCGAGCGTCTGGATCGTGTTGCGAATGTCGCCCACTTGCGTAATCCGCAGACCAAAATTCTCCCCTACCTTGACGGTTTCGCCGACGGCGATGGCTTTGTTGTTGACCAGCAGTTCCAAAGGCTCATCGCTGCGCTTGCTGAATTCGATGATTGCGCCGGTGCCCAGTCGCATCACTTCGGCAAGCTGAAGCCGCCGCTCGGCAAGCTTCACGATGACCGGCACCTGCATCTTCAGAATTCGCTGAAGCTCTTCTGAGGTTTCCCGGGTTTTGGGGGCATGCATCACCGGCACGGACACCATCCTTGGCAAGCGGCGCGACTCAACAACATTATCGGTCCAAAGGCATTGAAAGCAACACTCCGACCAAGCTGATCAAATCAGAATCAAAAAGCAAAAAGGAACGCCGGCCCACCTGGGAGCCGGCGTTCACGCGGGAAGGGTCTTCCGTTAAGAATGGAGATCTCAAATCTCCACTTGATAATTCAGTTGCATTACGGCGATTTAGTGAAGGATCGAAGGCTTCAATCCGAAGCGGATTTTAGAGGGGTTCCATATTCAGTGAAGGGGAAAAATCCGCTATAAAAAAGTTTTTAATCGCTTCAGATTGTAGGGCTTTGGCATCGAAGATCGGCCATGCGATCTGTGGGAAACAATGCAAAGATTTTTGAAGATTTCGACAAGAACTTTAACGCTTTGATTGTCAAGCGTTTCACAGTCAACGTTCGCCGTAAGCCTTGTTGTCCTGCGATAAAAATCCGACACCTTTCGTCATATTCGGCGCGGGAACGATGGCATAAACCGTTTCGGCATGCCCGTCGCAGTAGGCCACGTTACAGCCACCGAGATGCCGAAAACCCTGAGCGCCCGCGCATCGCGCTGCTCCGCCGCCTCCGGTATCGTCGTATGCGGCCCACGTACCACCAGGAAGTGTTTGCGTTCCCAGCCATTGAATTTCCGACGGGCTGGGCAATGGCGAACGCATCAGGTTGTTGCAAAAAAACACGCTGTTTTCCGCATCAGCAAACAGCGCTGTTGTCGAGGGATGATTGACGCTGCCGGCGTGGACGGGCAGGCATTGAATCGATCCAGGATGGCCCAACTGCCCGAGCTGAGGCTCGCCGCCGACGAAGCTCACGTTGTAGTTGTATCCGCTATAAAGACCGCCTGGGTTGGAGTATTGCTTACCTTCCCATGCCGGGCACTTCAGCACCGGCGTGTCATGCTCGCCCAGCCAAAGCAGGCCCGGTGTCGCTGTTCGGCCGAGGACGTAGATCCAATCCCAATCATAATTAATCTGCGTCGATCCGCTGGTGACCGCGTAATGCGACGCGGGAAATAATCCATGATTCGTTGACGCGTAATGTTGCGCCGCCATCGCCATCTGGCGAAGATTGCTGAGGCATTGGATTCGTACCGCCTCTTTGTTGGCGCGCGATACCGCCGGGAGCAAGAGGCTCATGAGAATGACGATGATTCCAATCACAACCAGGAGCTCGACGAGTGTGAAGGCTCGCTTCGCCGGTACCCAGTTTCCGCGGCGAACTTTTCCCTCCCCCGGTACGTCTGGGGGAGGGTTAGGGAGGGGGCGTGTTCGCGCACTATTGAAGGAATCACCCCCGCCCCAACCCTCTCCCGGAGTACCGGGAGAGGGAGCGGAAACGTTCGCCCATTGCGACGCCAATGCTGAGCTCCAGGGATAAAAGTGTCTAAATCGCATTGCGTTAGGCCACTCGTATTCGCCGTCGGCGCAGTAACAAAAGCCCGCCGATTGCCGCAACACTTAATGACGTCGGCTCCGGAGCCGCAATCGGCAGATCGGGGGGCGTATTCTGCGCGCTCCAGACCCAGCCGTCCCAGTCGCCATTGCTCAATGTTCGACTCGAGACGCCGAGGTTGGAGAAGCCCCAGTTCTGCCCATCGGTGCTGACGTAATAGCCCCAGAAGTTGTTGCCGAAACCGGTCTGGGCATAACCGCCGTAGTCGATGCTCTGCACAGTGTCACCGAAGCCGGCAAACGTTTGCGTCGTGAATCGAAACGCGCTGTTGGCCTCGAGCAGATTCAGCGCCTGCTCGCCGGTAATGCTGTCATCGTAGTGGACATTGAACTCGTAGCTCTGCGGCCCAAAATCCACCACGATGTGCGAGAGATTCGCACCATTCCCCACCGATTCGGAAATGATCGGCTGCCCCGCCACCACCGGACTCGCCGCCGACATCCCACTGACGGCATCGATCACAGTTCGATACGTGGAGCCGGTGGGATTGGTGAAACGCACATAATTCACAGACGGCAATCCGCTGCCCGAGAGGTCAATCCACGTTCCGCCAGCCGATCCGTTGAGCGTTGTACGAATCTGCGAAAAGGTCTGGCCGCTGAAGCTCGATAGATTACCGAGATACGGCTTGCTTTGATTCGCGATCTTCGTCCCCAGCGGCTGGAAGCCGGCGCTCGGCGTGGTATCGAGATAGTAATTCGTTGGATTGTCGAAGGTGAGCGGCGCGCCACCATTGAGCGTGACAAAATTCGTGCCGTCCTGGCTGACGCTGACGATCGCCTGGGGAGCTGCGGAAAAAGTATGCGGCGGTGAGCCGGCCAGGCCGCTGCCATCGGCGGAGGTATCGATCATTCCATTGTTGGCAAAGACGCCCAGCGTCCGCCCATTGGCTGGCACTTCGCTGGAGAGATGCAACGTGAGCTGTCCGCCCGATCCGAGGATCACCATCTGACCTGGGTCAAAAGGCGGGTTAAATGGATTGAGGCCGCCGAACGTCGTGTCACCCGTCAAGGGGCCCAGTGCGGTGCTCGCTGTCGTGTATTCGTAATTGGGAAAGCTGGAGACATCGCCGGACTGGTAATTGATGACCTGGTCAGCGGTCGCTCCGGCCCAGGCGCTGTTGGAAAGCGCGCATAACGCTGCGCAACACAGCAACACGTTTCGCGGAATACTCCTGGATTTTCTAACAAAGAATTCGAACCCGGCTCTGAGATGCTCAAAGCCTCGATCGAGAGAGGAATGAATTTTCACGGGCTGCTCCTGAAAGCAGATCGCCCATGGGTCAGCAAAACAGAATCACGACAGGAGAAAGACCCAATGGGCGGCGCCTCAGGCTTTAAACCGTGTCCCGTGTCGTGAGGACGTTGGCATGAGCCTCTGTGTTAGAGGCTCTCGAGCCGTGGCCGGTCTTCTGGCTTGGGACAACCCAGACGGCCTTCCCGCTTTCGCAGTGGCCTTGCATGTCTGAGCCGATACAACGTCCCTTACAGCTGCACGTCAGCCCCGGATTCTCACCGGGTTCCCATTTGCCGCGGCTGGATTATTCAGTCGGTTGGATGTCGAAGGCCTCCTTCCCATGAAAGTTTCAAAAAATGACGCGAGACGTTGTAGAGCGCGCCGCGCCCCGCTGCAAGAGCGTGATTCACTCAAATAAATTCTACGGCAAAATCCTGCGGAGTGATTCCCTTCTGTGCCAGCAGTGCCGACACCGAAGCCGAGCTTGTGGGGTTGGCAATCGAGAACACTTTATGCGTCAGCGAATCCTGTCCCGAAAGACGAATGAGTTGCGACGTTGCAATTCCGAAAGGCGTCCCGTTGTTGGCCATTTGAATGGTTCCGAGGTCTGCACTGCGGATATTCCTGGCCTCGAAGAAGCTGTTGGTGAAACTTGCGCCCACAGATGTTTTATGGATCGAGACGTTTCCGATCTGCGCCGCGACAACCGATGGCGGGCTCAGAAGCGATCCGGGTGCGGGGATCAGAATTCCAGCAATGACTGTGGTATTGAGCATCCCGGTGGCAGCAATCGAGCCAATGTTTCCCTTGGTTTCTATTGTCGAACCAATCAGGGCCCCGCCCATCGTCAATCGTCCGAGGGAGGCAGCATTGATTGTGAATGTGGCATTGTGCCTCAACGTGATACTGCCGATCCCCTGTCCGATCGTCCAGGTCCCGCTGATGACTTGCGAGGCGTCAAAAGCGCCGAGCCTGCCGGTGATATTCAGATTGGCCGAGAAGGAAACCTGCGTGTGAATCGCGCCGACTGCTGGCGCATTGATGGCGGCTGCTGTGCCATCCGATGAAATCCACTGACCTGCATTCACGACGGCGACGGGCTGGGAGGAATTGAGCGTCAACCCATCGGCTCGCACGACATTCAGCGCGAGTGGCGCATTCGATCCGGCTGCGCCGACGGTAATTGTGTCATCGGTCGCCGTATCTAGATCAATTCGGCCGACGTTCCCGGCGATATTGATGTTGCCCCGAAGCAAAGCGGTCGGCGCCTCGATCGATCCAATGGAAGAGTCGTCCGTGATGGCGCCGATTTCCACCGTACTATTTTTGCCTTGGGTCTGGACCACAAGGCTGCTGCCAGAATTGGTTCCACTGAGGGTGACTGAGCTGACGGATATATCAGATCCCGAAACGGTCGAGCCATTCTGCGCCAGATCGACTCCGCCAAATTGGACCTGGGCCGATCCGGGTCCTTTGAGGCTGACGGTCGTGCGGAATCCAGAGGAGTTGGTGAAGGTCAGCGAATGGTTCGATGAAAGCGTAGCCGTGAGCGATGCGGGAGTCGACGTCGGCGGCGGCGTGACGTTGCTGGTGTTCATCAGCACGCGGAAAAAGGGTCCAAGCCCGACGATCACATCCGACAGGCCGTCGCCATTGAGATCGGCGGTGGTCACGAATTCGCCAAAGCGCCCACCGATGTAGCTGGCCTCGGGGCCAAAAGTTCCATCGCCATTGCCGGCGTAGACGCGCATGTTCGACGTAAAGGAGCTGGTCATCAGATCGGGGATGCCGTCGCCGTTCAAATCGGCGCTGGCGATGGCTTCGACGAAGTTCCCGCCAAACAGGCTTCGCTTGGGCTGAAAAGTGCCGTCTCCATTCCCCAAAAGCACCGTGATCGGCGCGACGCGAAACTCGGAATTGACGACGGCGATATCGAGATTGCCGTCGCCATTGAAGTCACCAGCGACGCCGTAGGTCGGTTCGACGCTGGTTTGCGAAACGACGACTGGCGGTCCGAAAGCGCCGGTCGGTATGCCTTGTGCATCTTTCTGCCCGAGCAGCACCTCAACGCGCCGGTCGTTGCGCACTACCGCCACGTCCGGTGCGCCATCTTTATTGAAGTCGCCGACGACGACTGAGCGCGCGACATCCGGACCGGCTGGATAGAAGACGGCCGGTGCAAACTTTCCTGCGCCGAGGTTGATCATCACCGAAATACGGGAATGGTTAGTGAGGATCAGATCCGGCAGCCCGTCACCATTCACGTCGGCAGCATTTACTTGAATGGCTGGGTGCCCGGTGAAGACCGTCACAGGTGGCGTACTGAAAGCGCCGTTGCCGACACCGTAATATAAATGCACTTCGTTTCGGCCATCGATGTTATTCGGGCTGGTCACTGCCAGATCGGGATTCCCGTCGCCGTTGAAGTCGGCAATCGCTACCCAGCGGGCAGCGTTCTGTATGTATTGGATCGGCGGCGTCGAAAGCGTGCCGTCGCCGCGATTGAGGAAGACATCGATCGTATCGCGCGCCGGATTGACCGCGACGACGTCGACGTGACCGTCATGATTCAGATCGGCCGTCGCGATCATCGAGGCAGCATGATCGTAAAGCTGAGCCGGCGCGAAGCTAATGGGATTGCCTGCGAGGAGGCGCCTTGGCTCGAGTTGCTCGGTCCGCGCATCGCGGCGGCGCGCCTTATCGTGAGGTCGTTTTGCTGACGCGCGGCGCAGCTCCAATCGAGCTCGATTCATTCACAAACTCCAGGCGCGGGAGCGGCAGGAAATTGGCCAAGCCGAGGTCCACCCACGCCCGCCAACTCCACCGTCAGCCCGCCAACCAACGGCCGGCGGAAAGTACCCCCCGCCCGCATCGCTGTCCAGAAGTCGCGGAAGAGATGACCGGTTGTCAGAGGAGATATCCACTTCTGGAGGGCGGCGGTCCTCCGCCGCCGCGATTCTCAAGAAGTTACACTTCGCACCGCTCGCGGCGTCGCAGGAGCGACGCCCTCCAATGCAGCACCCATCGCGCGGACTACTTCTTCGCGCTTACAATCTCTTTTCCCGTTGGACAAAGGCTGAGAATCGGGCACTGCTCGCATTTTGGCTTGCGGGCCGTGCAGATCGACCGACCATGGTAGATCAGCAAATGCGAGAACAGTGTCCAATCTTCAGGCGGCACAATCTTCATCAGATCTTGTTCGATCTTCACCGCATCGCTGGCGTGATCCGTCAGATGAAGACGATTCGCGAGGCGCGTGACATGCGTGTCTACGACGACGCCGACGTTTTTCTCAAATGCATTGCCCAGCACGACGTTGGCGGTCTTTCGGCCGACGCCGGGCAATTCGACCAGCTCCTCCATCGTTTGCGGGACCTTTCCGCCATGTCGGTCGATTAAGGCTTGCGCCATGCCGCGAAGCGATTTGGCTTTGCTGCGATAGAACCCGGTCGAGCGAATGTCCGCCTCAAGCTGCTCGGGCGGCGCGTCCGCATAATCTTTGGCCGACTTGTATTTTTTGAAGAGATCGCGCGTGACGATGTTCACCCGCTGATCGGTGGACTGCGCGGAAAGGATCGTCGCCACGATCAGTTGCAATGGCGAGCGATGATTCAGACTGCATTTGGCATCCGGATACGTCTTCTTCAAAGCATCGATGATCGGCCCGATCCGGCGTTTGCGGTCGGCAAGAGTGCTGGCCATTTTCTTTTCCCTCCAGAGGCCCAAGTCGCCCTAGGGTTGCATCACAAAACTCCTGGCGGTGGAAATCATGGTGCTGAACAGAACCAGCGCCGATAGGATCGCCATCAAGATGAGCAGGATCGTGATCGATTCGCGGTGATACCGGTTGAACTGCTGCTTGGCCGCCTCCGCGACCTCCGGCTCATCCGCGTGCTCGATGTATTCATTGCGATGCTTGATGATGCGAGGAGTCACAAATCGCCAGTCGTAAGCTGCGATGCCCGCCGCGCCGACGAACAGGCAGGATCGCAGGATCAGCAATCCAAGCTGTAAATCGCGGATAAGCACCCATTGGCCAATCAGCGTCAGTAAAACCAGAGCGGCGCAGCCCAGCTCGACGCGCGTGAGCATCGACAGCAGATTGGTGATGATCGACACCGCCAGCAGCGACGAGTGCTCGCCTTCGAGGTTGACGCTCAGCACCGTCGGCAGCGTCGGATCGTTTTCGCGAACGGTGCGGAAGATCACCGGCACCGACATCGCGACAAACGCGACTCCACCAAACCAGGTGGCAAGTGCGAGCCAGTAAAAGAGTTCGATGAGGGGAAAGAGTTGCATGAATTGAAGTCTTCAGATTTCTGTGCTTGAGAGCCCCATTAACCTTGTGACGGAGCAGCCGCAACTAAATGGGCGCTTATTTGGCATTCACCCAAGTCCCCGATCCATCGGCCCAGATTTCCTTTTTCCAGATCGCTGTCCGCGCCTTAAGCGTGTCGATCAGCCAGCGGCAGGCCTCGAAGGCTTCGCTGCGATGAGGCGTCGAAACCGCGATGATCACCGAAGGATCCGCAAGTTTGACGAGGCCGATTCGATGGAGAATGACAGTTTTAATAATGGGCCACCGCTCCCGCGCCTGCTTCGCAAGATCCTTCAGTTGAGCCGCGGCCATTTCTCGATACGCTTCATAAGACAAAGCCGTCAGCGCCTGGCCCTGCGCATTGGTTTCGCCCCGGGTCGTTCCCAGAAACGTGGCGATGCCGCCCGCGCGAGCATCGCTTACATGGGCAATGGCTCGCTCCACATTCAAAGGCTCATCGACAATCTCCGTCCAATCGTCAGCCATGAGGTAACTGTACGCGCGATCTGGTTTGAGGGAAACAGCATCCAAATGGCGTTCAATCATCCGCTGCGCTTGATTTGACAACGAAATTCTGCAATATTCGCAGCTTAAATAGTTCATTTCTCGACACGACCCCGGAGAGGGCGGCCGAGCAAAGCCATGGATGGCGTACTGCTCCAATTTCCGAATCTCGATCCGACCACGCGCTGGTGGCTGATCATTGCGATCAGTCTGACCATCTTCTATTTGATCATGCGCCCCCGCCGGCGCAAGAGCAAAGACGCGCAGCCTGCCCGTCCCGGCTCCCTTGCTTCGCAGCGGCATGTCGAGCGGGATATGAACAACCTTCTGGTCGAACTGTCCGAGATGGCGCGTCAGATTACCGCCCAACTCGATACGCGCACCGCCAAGCTGGAACTGCTCATGAAAGAGGCAGATCAGAAGCTGGCCGAGCTGCGCGGAGCCGTCAAATCGGCGGCCTCTTCACCGTCACCGGTCACGGCCACGATGCGGATGGAAATCCCGCTGCCGGATGTGGATGCCAAATACGAAGAGATCTATTCCCTTTCAGATCAAGGACATACGGCACACGACATTGCCCACCAGCTCGATCGCCCCCACGGGGAAATTGAACTGATTCTGGCCCTCCGCCCCAAGTCGCTGGTCCATTAACGGCCGGCCGACACCCCATTTGACCGCTCCTATAATCGGACGTTTTTGGCCATCGGCATCCTGCTTGCAATGGGTCAGGTGTTGTCGTTGCAATCATGTCGGCGACAACATTCGGATAAACCAGATCTGCAAGGGTGCCGATGTTGAGGACAGGCCATGTTGAACAGCTTACCCATACGGGTGATTGACGATTGCCGAACGCGAAGGATCGCGGAGCTGCTGATCGTACTCTGCATTCTGAGCCTGGCTGACTTAATCTTTACCGTCTGGGCGCAGCTGTTCACGCCGTTCTATGAACTGAACCCGCTGGCCCGCAGCATCCTTCATCACAACACCTTCTTCACCCTGGTGGTCATGAAGGTGGCGCTCACCGGGTTTGGCGCCGCGATCTTCTGGCGACTTCGACAATTCTGGCGCGTGGAGATGGCCCTGTGGTTCGTCGTGGCACTGTATGTCCTGCTCGCGATCCGCTGGAACACTTACACGATTAACGCCATGCTGATCACCATGTAGTGATCGGCCCCGACCATCGGTCAACGGCTGGGAGATGGGGCGCGCTCGAAAAACGGGCGCGCTTTTTTCGTTGCGTTTTCATCGATCACTCCTCCACACGACGTCGAGCCAGAATATGGGAAAAGTAGCGGCCGTTCCGCTCGAATGCGTCGTTCGCGATGAGAATCTCCAATTCCGAAAAAGTTGAAGTGAGCTCACCGGTCTTCAGCAGATGATCCGGGTTAGCTGGCTTCGCTCCAGTTTCACGATTTCGCTCGTGAAAGGTTTCGTAGACGAGATATCCGCCAGGCCGGAGTGCTTTGGACAAGGCCGGCATGAGCGAACGCTGCAGGTAACGGAAGACGACGACCAGGTCATATTGGCCAAACGGAAGGACCGGGTGCCGTTCCAGGTCCTGGTGCAACGTTCGGATCTCTACGCCATGGCGTGATGCCAGATCATTCGCCCGATGCAGTGCATCAGGCAGAATATCAATCGCGTCGACGTCAAATCCGTTCATCGCTAAGTAGACGGCGTCTCGACCTGAGCCACACGCAACGTCCAACGCGCCGGCGGGGGCATTTGGTAAAGATGGTTGCCGTTTGATCGTTTCGAGTGCCTCCATCAGGAACAGGTTGGGTTGCCACAACCGCCCTGAACTGCGCCCGGATTCGGTCAATTCTTCTCGGGTTGCCGCGACAGGCTGAATCAGCAACCCGCGCTGCTCGAGAAGTGCCTGCGCTTCGGATGATTCGCTGCCGCTAAAGTGGACCAATCTGATTGTCGCTCCTTTGTCGGGCAATTCATGGAGCCGCTGTGTCAGCTCGGAAAATGGAATGTTCACCGAACCTGGCAGATGACCACCGAGGAACTCATTATTCGGTCGGACATCCAGCGCGGGTGTACGTTTCAATTCTTTCACGAATCACCCGCCCGCTTCTTTCAACACTTCGGCAAGCGACCGTTTGACCTTCGGAGTCACCTGCGTCCATTTCACTTCCGGCGCTTTGTTCACAGTGATGAAATCCCCCAGCAGCAAAACGCTTTGCACGCCCGTGATCGCAAAGAGGCGCGATGCGATCGGATGACCGGCCGCCGCCTCGGCATTGAAAAAGCTGGCCGGGGTCGTGGCGATGGTGCCGCTCAGCACGAACTTCATCGCGTTTGGATTGGGCGTCGCCTGAACTTCTTTGACTGACAGCGGCATGAATTTCATTCCTCAACGCATCAATATATCAGGACCATTCAGCGGGCGATCGTCAAACGATCTCAACGCTTCTGCCGCCCCACGATAGACTCCGATAGCGTCCGGGACGTACCTTTCTGATTCTGGAGGAGCTTGAATGTACTCTTGCCGACTGTTCACGTGCGCGATCGTCTGCGCCCTCACCGCCTGCAGCGTCGTTGCCAATCCCCCTCCCAGCAGCATCCCCGATGAATACAAAACAAGCGGCTTTGCCCTGGGTTGCCAGGCCTGGACGTTCAACCATTTCACCGTTCTCGAAGCGATCGAAAAGACCCACGAAGCCGGCGGAAAGATCATTGAATTCTTTCCCGGCCAGCGGCTTCGCGCCGATCAGCCGGCGGTGACATTCAGCCACAATTCCCCTGAGCCGGTGATCGAGCAGGTCGAGGCGCAACTGAAGAAGTACAACATCCTCGCCGTCAATTACGGCGTCGTAGTCCCCGGCGGGCGCACAGCCGCTGAGCGCGATGCCGAGTGGGACAAGATCTTCGCCTTTGCTCATCGTCTCAAACTGGTCGGCGTCACCAGCGAACCCAATCCAGCCGACATGGACAAGATCGAAAGCCTCGTGAAGAAATACAACATCCGCTTCTGCATTCACGATCATCCCAAGCAGCCGAACCATCCCGATTACCAGTTCTGGAGCCCGTGGTATGTCGCGAGCCTCGTGAAAGGGCGCGATTCGCGCATGGGCTCCTGTGCCGACATCGGCCACTGGGTACGCTCTGGCGTCAAGCCGATGGAAGCGCTGCACGTGCTGGAAGGTCGCATCATGAGCAGCCATCTCAAGGACCTCAACGAGTTCGGCAACCCCGATGCTCACGATATGCCCTTTGGACAGGGTGTGTCAGGCGTCAAGGAAATTCTCGATGAGCTCAAGCGCCAGGGCTTCGATGGAAACATCTCGATCGAATACGAATACCACATGGAGCATCCCCTGCCTGAAGTGAAGGAATGCGTGAAGTTCGTGCAGGAATATGGGCAGGGCAAGTAATCGCATCGGTCCGGATCTCCGAGACGGGAATGAAAAAGGGACGATTTATCACGCCCGTCACACTCCTGTCTTTTGCGATCCTGTGTATATTTTTCGCGTGCGCGGGTTATGGCCACTCCGCGTTCGAGTTCTATTACTATTGGTATCCTTCGAGGCGTTTCCCCGGCGATGAAGATTTAGGCGTATTTGATGCTGCGATGACTGCGGTGATGGCGACTCTCTTCGCAGTTGTTGCCCTTCTGCTGCTTTGGTGGCGTCGGAGAATTCAGCGGCGCCTGCACGGCGATCGTGCGTTGGGTTTTCCAATAGCTATAGATTCAACGCCTCCAAATCCCGACTCCGAAAATTCGGCTTAGATCTTAACCTTCCTTTTCCCGAATCTAATCGCGTTTGCCCCATTCGCCGATAAATCCTAAGATTCATTCGACTTCTTACATGGCAGTTTCCCTCGATCATCTTGTGCTTCCGCCCGGCTCGGACCGCCCTTCGCGCAAGCCCTCCTGGCTCAAAATGAAGATGCCGGCCGGCGAGGAATACGTGAAGCTGTTGAACCTCGTGAACGATCAGCGCCTTCATACCGTCTGCCAGTCGGCCAAATGCCCGAACATGGGCGAATGCTGGGCCGCGGGCACGGCGACGCTCATGATCCTCGGCGACGTATGCACGCGATCGTGCGGCTTCTGCCACATCGCGACCGGCCGACCGCCGACGCTCGATCTGGATGAGCCCAAGCGCGTCGGTCACGCCGTAGCGACGATGAATCTGAAACATGCCGTCATCACCAGCGTCAATCGCGACGAACTCCCCGATGGCGGCGCTGAGGTTTGGGCCGACACCATCCGCGAGATTCGAGCGCAGGCCCCCGGCACCAGCGTCGAGGTGCTCATCCCCGATTTCTGCGGCAATTGGGACGCGCTGCAAAAAGTGCTCGATGAGAAGCCGGACATTCTCAATCACAACATCGAATCGGTCCCCCGCCTCTATAAACAGGTGCGCCCGCAGGCGAAATATCGAAGGTCGCTCGAACTGCTCAAGATTGCCAAAGGTCAGGGCTTTGTCACCAAGACCGGCATGATGCTGGGCCTGGGCGAAGAAGCCCACGAGATTGAAGCGGTGATCGACGATCTGGTTGCCATCAGTTGCGACATACTTACGCTCGGCCAATATCTCCAGCCGACGCCCAATCATCTGCCGGTTGCTCGATGGGTGCATCCCGATGAATTTGAAAATTGGAAAGCCCATGGCGAATCCCGCGGCCTCCGCCACGTCGAAGCCGGCCCGCTCGTGCGAAGCAGCTACCATGCCGAAAAGCAGGTGAAGGCGCACGCCGGGGCTCGTTGAAGATATTGTATGGGGACACATCGAATAGGCCAAATTGCTTGTCGCCCCGCGAATTGCCCTGCATAATCAAAGTTAGTTCGGGAGTATAGCTCAGCGGTTAGAGCAGGGGTCTCATAAACCCTTGGTCCTGGGTTCGAATCCCAGTGCTCCCAGTAGCGTTTTTCTCGGGGAAAACTGCATATTTCGGCCTGAAAACACGTCATTTCCTCACTTGCGCAACATCCCGCATAGGACGCAGCAAATGGGGTCGTCTGGCCTAACCCGGTTGTGTAATTTGTATGGGTGCTGTTCAGGCAACCCTTGGCCAGCGCATGAAAAAACCATCGCGGCGTTGCGCTTCAATAAAACTTGCAGGCCGGGTTCGATGATGCGATACCGATTCCAGTCGGCGGTCCCGCAGCGAAGTCTCCCCCCCTTCTTCGCTACCCGCCGGCTTTTTTATTGCACATAAGAAAACCGCCGGGACAGCAAACCGGCGGCTGAGTCGTAGAGAAACTTTGTCAGAAAGTTAATCTTTCGCCATAGAAAGCGGCGTCACTACGCGTGATTGCTTGAAGCGTTTTGATATTTCCAGCTCGACTTCCGCAGACTCTCTCAGCAGGTCCTGACATTGTTCGCGCAGCCTATGTGACTCGCCCAATAGCTGAGTAAGCGTAGCTTTTTCAAATGGCCTCAGGTCTGGCATCTCTGCCATAGGTCATACTCAATTGTAAGTGGCTAAAAAAGTCGGCGGGTGGTGAAAGAGGGGGGGGACTTTCACCGGGGGAACCGCCGACTCGTTTGGATTGTAGGATTGACGTTCTAACAAGTCCAAAACAATCGGGCTGACAGAAAACCGCCGGTGGAATTCCCGGCGGCGGCTATCGTGAATGGGATGTTCGCTCGCTCGACGCTGCCAGTGACTTCGCTGTTATCCGGTCCCGCCAGACTTGCCAAGCACAATCACAAGCCATGGCTGCTCGGCGGGCCACATCCTCCGCACTGCCTGATTGAATCGTGATGATCCTCGCCTTGTGATCGATGTCGAATTCCTCGCATGTCGTGGACCGCACGATTAACAGGTTGAAGTAGCGGGTGCCGACTCGCACTCGTCCGGGGAAACTTCATCACTGAATGGTTTGGTATCCAGCATCCACATAGCGGTAACGATGTGGGCCGCGCAAGTGGCGGTCTGCAACAGCATCATGCCGGAGCGAATGTAAAGGCGTTTGTCGTTGTCGCTGTGATATCCGTCGATGGATGCAGCGGTGTTGAGGTTGTCCGGGCCGGGACGCGGGGGCGAGGCGTGGAACTCCTTGGTCAAAAAGTGCGGAAAGGCGGTAGTATTTGCTTCGGCTACCCAATTAATTGGGGAAGCTGATGATGGTGATAAAAACCCACATTCGGGCGAATCATCCCAAAAACTCGCCGAAGCCACTGGAACGAATCGGCAGCGACTTAAGAAGCGATTGGACACTTCGCTTGCGTCAGTTTTTTTATGATGTTCCCATACACAGCGACCAGCCTATCGACGGGATCAAATGCCGCTTTAGCCGTCAAGATTTCGGGAGATTGCTGCATTTCAGCCGCCACAATGTTCGATGCCGCGATAATCGCCGCCGCTTGAATCTTTCGATCCGCCATGGATTCCTTTTTGATAAGTGGTCGACTAGATTATAGCAGACGCCTACGCCGCAATCGCCGGCCCGTCTCGACTACCGCCTATCCGCCAGCCAGATATACGCACTGAGCCTATGCCCGCCCCCCGCCTCAACCTGATTCCCTTGCCCGGTAATCTCCATATACGCCAACCGTTCCGCGTCAGCGAGTGACATTCCGCCGTCGATATGCGCCACCGAAACTCGACTCTAGAAACGGTATCGCATTCCGGCCGGCTTTTCGTTGGTTTCACGGCGCAGCAGGCGAGTTGCCTAGATGAAAGGTGCCCGTCCACCATCTGTCTAGTTAGACAGATGTAAGAATGAAGGATTCCGGCTGTGTCACGGTTTGCGTTTCCGGAATTTCCAATCATTTTCATATTCGTGGGGATGGACTGGCTCTTGCGGCTTACCATCGGAGATTTCCTGTTCAATGGCAGCTAAAAGGCTTTCCAGTAGTGGGATTGCAGAAGTCGATTTGTGGCGCTCGTCCATCGACGCTTTCGGGTCGGATGCGACAGCTTGCGCTAGGCCGATTTCGAGTTTAACGGCATCCACGACTCCATTGAGCAATATGCCAGTATCGACGTATCTTCCAGCAGCAGAACCGAAGTCTACGATGTGCTCGCACTGCTTGCGGATGGCTTTGATTTCTTCCTCGGATAGTCGCTCACCCATGGATTCTCCCTACGGCTTCTGGAACTGCTGCCGTAGCTTGTGAGATTCTGAATGTTTCAATACGGCGTCCCGTATCGCTTTTAGTTCCATCGGGCTTAGCGTCTTAAGGCATGTCGCGATGTCTATGCCGGGTTTTTCAAGATTGGGTGATGGGCTTTTTGCGTTGGCGGGATTTTGGTGGAAAATCTGTCCGATTCGCTGCTTGGTAATACCGGCGGCGGTCTCCTCGGCGTGTTCGGCTGATCTGGTCGCGTACCAGTCTACGTCGGATTCTCTGATCGGTATCAGGGTATCGGAAAACGCTGGTCCTTCGATGGCGTAGTGCTCGGTTTGCAGCTTGTCACTCGATGAGAACAGGATAAACGACTCGGCCTTAAGTGTTCCGTCCGGCTCAATCCATCCTGCGGCAACAGCCGTTACCTTTCCGAGTGATTCGATTTCGCTGAAACAATATCCTTTTAGGGACAAGTGGGTATCCATCTGCGCATTGTCGGCCTGCCGGTTGAATGTTCAACGCTATACCCTAGAGAATCGCGGGACGACTCGCAAAATGTGGATGTGGCTGAGGAATCACCGTATATAACCGTCGAGCAAGTCGCTGACCGCTGGAAGCTGTCAAGTGACACGGTTCTGCGGCTGTGAACATGGTCCACCACCGCCCGCAACCGGATTGGGTTCGATGTGCTCCGTGTAGGTGGCCCGAACCAATAAACTTTTCCCTTAATCTTCTCCACCCATTCGCGAACGTGCGGCGTCAAAGGGAACGTGGGATAGGGCTTTCTCGGTTTCTGCGTTTTGTTCTACTGCTCTACTTTCTTCTGTATTTCAGTAAACACTCCCCTTCTCGACCCTGGTCAATCTCAACTCTGCCTCTTCCTCCTCGGCCGTTCCTCATCCCCACAAAAGTCAACCAATCTTGCAATTTCGCTGCGCAGGTCCTTGCGCTCCACGATGAAATCGACGAAGCCTTTTTCCTGCAGAAATTCACTGCGCTGAAATCCTTCCGGCAACTCCACCTTGATCGTGTTCCAGATCGTCCTCGGCCCCGCGAATCCGATCAGTGCCTTGGGCTCAGCAACGATAAAATCCCCGAGCATTGCGAAGCTCGCCGTCACTCCGCCCGTGGTCGGATCGGCAAGTAAGCTGATGAACAATCCGCCAGCATCATCCAGTCGCGCAAGCGCGGCACTGGTCTTGGCCATCTGCATCAGCGACAGCGACGATTCCTGCATGCGCGCCCCGCCGGAGCAACTGACGATCAGCAATGGCAACTGCTCATCCGCCGCCGCCTCGATCGTGCGGGTGATCTTTTCGCCGACCACGCTTCCCATCGATCCCATCATGAAGGTCGGGTCCATCACCGCCATCATGATCGGCCGGCCTTTGATGAACCCCTTGCCGCAGACGACCGCATCCGGGTTGCCCGTGCGCGTCTGCTCGGCACGAAGCCGGTCGGCATAAGTTTTTTTATCCGCGAATTTCAGCGGATCGGATGGGTGCACATCGGCAAATCGCTCTTCGAAGCTGCCGGGGTCGCACAGCTGGTCGATGCGCGTGCGCGCCCCAAGTCGAAAGTGATATTGGCAGCCGGGGCAGACATGCATCGCCTCTTCGACGACCTTACGGAAAAGCATGTCGCCGCACTCCGGACAGCGCAGCCAAAGCCCCTCCGGTATCCCTTCGCGCTGCTCCCTGCTGGCGGTGTTGGCATCCTGCGTCATAAGGCTCATATTACTTGCGGACCCCGTTTTGAAAACACCGGGCGGAATGCCCCTGCGTCCGCGGCCGTGCACCAAAATGCACCAAATGCATCACTCTTTGACCTTGGATTTTGCATTTTTGCGACTAGCTCATCCCCGTCTCACCCCCGAAATTCGCTTGATTTCGAGGGTTTTCGCTGCCCATGCACCAAAATGCACCAAAATGCACCACTTTTTGAGTTTTTCGTGAAGCATTGTGAGGAGCGTCACAGAATTTGCCGAACGCGCAGCCTTGGAACTCAAAGGAACCCAAACGCGCCAACTTCCCGCTGCTCGGTTTTGTATACCACTCATAAACGTATTCCCAATGGTCGCCGTCCCACAATTAGACTGCTGCGTACCATACTATATCCTAACCACGCCGACGCCAAGTATTTGTTTCCGAAAAATTTTCGCACGGAGACGCAATTGTCATATCTGCATTTGATTCAGCAGCTTATGGCGCGAGTTGTGCGTAAAGGATAGGCCGGTTTCGCAGGGGAAAATGCTGATTCACACTTCCGCGGCCCCTTCGATCTCAATCAGCAGTTCCGCCCGACATAGATCGGCCCCCACGAATTCGGCGGAGGCGAGGTTGGTGAACCCATCGGCGACCAGCGACTGGATCGTTGGCAGATCGGTCGAGCGCGGATAGTAGACGCGAAGCGAGCGGAATCGCTTGAGCCACTCTGATCGCTCGGATGACACGTAAGCGCGCTCGGGGGCGCTTGCATGAGCCACGAGGCAGGCAAGATTCTCGAAAGTCTCCTCGGCCTGGCGGTGAAGATCGTCGAGATGGACCGACTCTTCGCCGCGGATGCTGGCGGTGCCGCCGACAAGAATCATGGGCGTCGGCTCGTCGATCACGGTCGCTCGGGCAAAGCAAGGCGGAAGCGGTCCGAAGCGGCGCGAGTAGCGATAGGGCGCGATCTGCCGGGGATTGCACACCGCCCTGCCGCGCTCCGGGCAGGCCAGGGCATGGATCACCAGCTCTTCCTGGTGGTGTCCGACAGCGGAGGCGCTCGGAACCGCGACGCCCAGTTCTTTTGCGCCGCCGAACCATTTCTCGAAGGCCGCAAATCGGCCGGCATTGAAGGTCATGTAGCGGTCGGTGTCGGGGCCGGTGGGGGCGTGAATGCCCGGCAAGCAATTCCAGAACCGAACCGGATGCGGCGCGGATGTCTCCACCAGCGCATCGCGAATCGCAAGATAAAGCTCGGTCGTGCGCCGCTGAAATTCCTCCGGTGGCAGCGATGCCGCGCCTGGCAACACCGCCCGCACCAGGGAAACCTCACTCAATTGTTGAAGATGCAGCGTCGCGCCGAGGTTTTCCAATGCGACCGACGTCGGGCGAGCCTGCGGCACGAGCCGCGCCGCCCACTCAGGCAAAACCGCCGGCGATGGAAACGTGGAACTGAAGTTTCGGTGAGTCAGCGTCATGCGAAGATGCGATGCATGGAATTTATCGGTTTAGGGGCTTTCTGTCCACGCATGGACATGGACCGATTGGTATTCGCCAGATCCTTTCCGAGGAATGCATGTTCCCGGCCCTCCTGCTCCTGATCGCGCCAGTGCGCTGGTTCATCGCACTACCTCGTGGACTCGCCTTGGGAGTCATCAACGATGTGGAACAGTGAAATGAATGCCAATCAAGACTGCATCAGCGACGATAGCGACCAGCATCCAATGCATAAATCCCCAGCGGATCCCTTTCGGAAACAGATCTGGCCACAGTCGGCGACTAACTCGCTCTGCAATTGCTCCAAGCGCGGCTGAAGCGAAGATGACTAACGGCTGATGTGCGAGCCAGTGCATGCTGATAAACTACCATCTGCCAATAAAAACGCCCCCCTCTTTGAGCGGCGTTTCCTTCTTCCAGAGGAGATCAAATGTCGATCCGCGGCGTCATGGGATTGGTGACGGTCCTACTCGCCATTGTCACTACGCGTGCTGCGCCCACCACCGCTCCCGCTCCGGACAACCGCCCCAACATTCTGCTCGCTATTGCCGATGACTGGTCTTCTCCCCATGCGAGCATCCTCGGCGATCCGGTGGTGAAGACGCCGACGTTTGATCGGGTGGCGCGCGAGGGCGTTTTGTTTACGCGTTCATTTTGTGCCGCGCCGACCTGCTCCGCTTCGCGCGCTTCGATTCTGACGGGGCAGGCGCCGCATCGGCTGGAATCGGGGGCCGATCTGTGGAGCTATCTGCCGGCGAAGTTCCCGGTTTACACAAACATGCTGGAGCGGGCCGGCTACTACGTCGGCTTCGAGCGAAAGGGATGGGGCCCCGGCCAACTGGGCGATCGCAAGCGCAACCCGGCGGGAAGGCATTTCAACAATTTTGAGGAATTTCTCGCATCGGTCCCGCCCGGAAAGCCCTTCTGCTACTGGTTCGGCAGCCACGATCCGCATCGACCGTATCGTTTGGGTCAGGGAGCCGAGTCGGGCATGGACTCGGCGAAGGTGATTGTCCCGCCCTACCTTCCAGACACCCGCGAAACGCGCGGCGACATTCTCGATTACTATTTTGCTGTTGAACGCTACGATCGCGATACAGGCCACATTCTCGATCTGCTGCAGAAGGCGGGAAAGCTCGACAACACGATCGTCGTGATGACCGGAGACAATGGCTGGCCCTTTCCCCGCGCCAAGGCCAATGCCTACGAAGTCAGCAGCCACGTGCCGCTGGCGGTGCGCTGGCCGGCACGCGCCAACGGCGGGCGGCGCGTGGACGAATTGGTTTCGCTGACGGATTTAGCGCCGACGTTCCTGGAAGCGGGTGGACTCAAACCGACGCGGGCGATGACGGGGCAGAGCATCCTGCCGTTGATCGTGGCTCAAAGCGAGGCAGGCGCGAAGCCGCGAGCGGCGATTTTTGTGGAGCGCGAACGTCACGCCAACGTACGTCAGGGAGATCTGGGCTATCCCATACGCGCCATCCGCACCGACCGGTATCTGCTGATCCGCAACTTCCGGCCCGACCTCTGGCCGGCGGGCGATCCGGTGATGTGGAAAGCGGTTGGCCCCTTCGGCGACATCGACCCCGGCCCCACCAAAGAAACACTTCTGAGCCGGCAGCTCGATCCGGGATTTTCCGATTTATTCCGCCTGGCCTGCGCCAAGCGGCCCGCCGAGGAACTTTACGATCTGCAGAAAGATCCGTACGCGATGCATAACGTCGCCGACACCACCGAATATCGCGATGCCCAGCACGATCTTCGTAAGCAGCTCGACGATTGGATGAACAAGACGGCCGACCCGCGCGCCAAACTCGGCGGCAACTACGACGCCTTCGACCACTACCCCTACTACGGCGGCGCCGCCACCAACTGGAAGGCGCCGGCGAAAGAGGCGCAGACTATGCCGAGCGCTACGAAATAGCTGTCGGGAGGACTTTCGCATGTTGCGAATTGATTCATTGAAGCACTACATCGTTTATCCTCCCTGGGCCGAGTTCACATATCGCTGGGACAATCTCCTGCAAATTCTTTCTGATCCACTCTCCAGTGGATATTTGGAGAGAGACAAGCCCTGGGCGAAATACGGCTTTCCGCCGAAGGTCCAACCTTTCGAGCTACTGAGCGGCGGAGTCAATAACGGCATCATTATCGCGCACACTGGCGATCACCGCTGGCTGCCGGGAATAGTGCTGAGCAAAGAGGCAGACATCATCCAGCCCGATCGTATCGGTCTGATGCTCGGAATATTTGAGCCGCCCGTATACTACCTTCGCCCGCGCAGGACCGGCGAGGTTATGCTGGGGTTGGAGCGGCCAAAGAAAAAGTTTCTATGCTCGTTCGGCATCGAGCACGTGGAAACTGAGGCCGGCATCTCGTATTGGATCGTTCTCTCAAAGGGCGATATTTCCAAAGAGACAAAACGGATTGAAGAAATCGGCGCTAATTTTAGGTTGAACATTCAACAGCACACTGATTTGCCCACCCTACCGGCGAGCTTCATGGATTGGCTGGAGTATCACGGCGGCCAATGCACCTGTTTTCGCGTGCAGCATGAAACGGACGACGTCGGCTTCTTGCTCGCCTCAATGTATTACACCGGCTTTTATTTGAAGAGCGTTTTGCCGCGGAAGATTTCGCATCTCTGTTTGGCAGCCTCCGTCGAGGGCAAGCCGAGCATATCGAAGTATCTGAAGCGGCGACAGCCAGAGCCCAACGCGAGCGGTGGCTGAAAGCTTGGTCGCGACGCATCTTCAGGAATGTCCGCCTCTTGGTCTCGCAAATCTAAAAAGTGATAACGCCGCGTGCGAGATTTCCGGCGAGCATTTCCTTGTAGGCTTCATTGATTTGCTCCAGCGAAAATGTGCGCGAAATCAGGCTGTCGAGGTCGAGTCGGCCGGCCTGATACAGATCCAGCAGCATGGGAAAATCGCGACGGGGATGGACGGAGCCGTAGTAGGAGCCTTTGACGGTGATTTCCTTGCGGGTGAGGATTGCGCCGGGGAGGTTGGTGGGCGTGCCCATGGGAGAAAGGCCGGCCAGCACGAGCGTGCCGCCGGGTCGAACGGCTTCGAGCGCCGCTTCCTGAAGCGAGCCGAGGCCGACCGCTTCGAAGACATGATCGGCGCCGCGATCATCGGTCGCGGCTCTGATGTTTTGGATCGTATGCTCGTCCGAAAGAATTGCATGCGTCGCGCCGAGCTGACGGGCGATTTCCATTTTGGCGGGCGTTCGATCGACGGCGATGATCGTCTTCGCGCCGCTCAGTCGCGCGCCTTGGATGATCGATAACCCGACACCGCCGGCGCCATACACGACGACGCTTTCGCCCGGTCGGATGGGAGAGGTATAGATAGCCGCGCCGACGCCGGTTGCGACCGCGCAACCCACCAGCGCTGCGACGCCCATCGGCACTTCTTTCGATGCCTTCACGCAGCTTTCCTGCGGAACGACCGCATGCGTCGCGAAGCTCGCCAGGCCGCAGTAATGGTAAACCGGCTTCCCGCGCAGGCTGAGTCGCGTCGTGCCATCGAGCATGACGCCGGCCCAGATCGGCGCGGTGTAGGTCTCGCATAGATTGGGTTTGCCACGAAGGCAATAGAAGCAGCGTCCACAATCGGGCGTCCAGCTCAGAATTACATGATCGCCGACGCAGATATCCTTCACGCCCGCGCCGACCGCTTCCACAATTCCTGCGCCTTCATGCCCCGCCACGACCGGCATCGGATGCTTCGTGGCTCCGGAGACCAGGTGATAATCGCTGTGACAGACTCCCGCCGCCGCGATTTTGACCAGCACCTCGCCCGGCCCCGGCTCGCGTAAATCCAAGTCGAGAATCTCGAAAGGCTGATGCGGTGCAAACAAAACAGCGGCTTTGACTTTCATAAAGCTCGTGAGAAAGACCAAAAAGTTGAAAAATAAGGGCCGATTAAGTTGTTAATGGATCGCCACGACCGAGAACAAACCAGAAGAATTTCAGCAACGGAAAGACGGCTTGCCCCAAACCGTCCAGAATCAGTTCAGAGCCATCTTTTCGCTCCAGGATGATCCGCTGGAAGTGCGTCACCTTCAACTTTAATTTCGTTTCTCGATCGCGATCAATCCAGATGCAATGCTGAAGGTCTTCGTAACGAACCAGCGTTTCACCGTCTCGTATGAGCCGCAGGTCGGTCACAGTGATTGGCAACCCAGCTGGCGTCAGTGAAATCTCGGCAATGGCGCTTTCACTCGATTCGACGGGAATAGCGATCGGCGATTCTTCGGCAAGCATCCTGATATTCGGCGCGTGTTTCCTCGACGATTTGCCAAGCTTCCAGCGAAGGTAATCGGCGTTCGTTCGTCGCACGCTTCACCTCCGGCGCTTCAACATGGGACGGACCACGAGCAAAAGTATATCCTGGTCAAGTTTTGGGCGCGATCACAAGTCCCTCGCTAATTGCTCGCGGCAATTTCAACCTGCGTGGTCTGACGGATATCGTCCGAGGCGCTGCCAACCATGACGTCGAATTCTCCCTTGCGAAAGTCGCATGAGATCTCGATTTTTAAAAAGCCCCAGATGAACCGCGCGAGCCCGCGTCAAACCGTTCGATGCCAGTCCGGCGGAAGAATGAGAACGGGAACCTTCGTTTGGCGGATCAGTTCCACCGGCACGTTTCCCGCCAGCAGCCGCGCAAAGACATTTTTCCCGGTCAGCCCGAGCACGATGAGCGTGGCTTCGCGCTCGACGGCAGTATTCAAAATCGCCCGCGCGATGTCGTCGCTGAACATCAGCAGGTCCTGCACGGCCAATCCGCGCGATTGCAGGCCTTCGCGCAGGAAGCGGATGGCAGCCTCGCCCTCCTGCTGCTCCTGCTCGCGCATCGGGCCGCCGCTGGGACGTGAGACATGCAGCACCAGCGTCTCAGCCGACAGACGCCGCGCCAGGTCGCACACCGTCTCCACGTTCTTCTGAGCCGCATACAAGCTGCTCACTGCCACCAAAATCCTGCTCATACGATTGCTTGTTCCTTCCTCCAGTTACATCCTCGGCAGCGGCGAATGTTTCCCGATCCCGGCTTCCTTCATTAATCCGCGCAATTTGCGGAGCGCCTTTCCACGATGACTGATGCGATGCTTCTCATCCGGATCAAGTTCCGCAGTGGTCTTACCCAGATTCTCGACCAGAAACAGTGGATCATACCCGAAGCCGTTGCTTCCGCGCGGGGCATGCAGAATCCGCCCTTCCATGGAGTCCCTTGCAGTCAGCACAATCCGGCCGGTTTCATCCGACAAAGCCAGCACGCAGACGAACCGCGCGGTGCGCTTGTCATCAGGAACCACGCGCAATTGATCGAGCAGCGTTGCATTATTTGCTGAATCGCCGCTGCCGGTCTGATTCTTTTCCGCCCAGCGCGCGCTGTAAACGCCTGGGTTGCCGTTCAGTGCATCGACTTCGAGGCCACTGTCATCGGCCAGTGCCCACATCCTGGCCTGCGTGGCATATCCAGCAGCTTTAAGTTGCGCATTTTCCTGAAAGGTTGTGCCGGTTTCTTCGACGGGAATCAATTGACGGAAAGTGGAAAGATCGCGCCAGGCGATGCCATCGGAGCCGAGCATCTCGCGAAATTCCTTCGCCTTCCCGGCGTTGCCGGTCGCAATCAAAATGTCCAATTTCGAGCTCCTACTTCTACTGATCTCCGATCGACCGCAGTTTTCCCAAACCCGGCGTCGGTTGCTGGGCGGCGGGCTGCTGATTGAGAATTGCATCGGCTGCCGCGTCAGGGGCGTTGGTTTGGTTCGCGGGGGCATCCTTCTGCTCCAGCGCCTCGATTCCGCCGCGGTGCGGCACCTGCACCAGAAAAGATGGATCGTAAATCGTCACGCCACCGCCCGTGCGGGCATGATTCACGCCATTGATCGCATGTGTCGGGAACTGCTTGATCATCTGAGCGAGCGATGGGTCCTCAATTTCCAGCTTCGGCGCTTCGACCTTCACGCGCTGGCCATTTCGATACACCTCCGGCGACATGTCCGGCGGAAGCTGATCGGAGAAGACCATGATCGGCTGCGTCGGATCCACCGTGTGAGCATCATCGCGCGAATCCTGCTGTTTCACCGCCGACTTGGGCCACGCGCCGACGCACACGGAGCTGATGGTGTCGCCATGATAGAAAAATGCTTGAACGCCCTGCGCCCGCAGCGCGGATACCGCATCCACCGCATATTGTTTTCGCTCCGGACTCCCCTGATATGCCGCAATCTGCAATGACCAGAACGCACTGGCTGGCGCGTTCGCGAGATTCCATTCCTTGGGCGCCTTGGGATCCGGCGCATCGACCGCGACGAATATTGCATTGGGAAACCGCCGATTGCCCAACTGATCGCGCTGGTTCTCGATCATCCGGCGATCTTCCTGGGCGCGCTTGGTCTCGTTGGGATTATTGAGGGCATCGTCAATCGTGCTGTAGTAACCGAAATAAACGGTGCTCTGATCATCACTATGCAGCGCATGCCAGCCGTCGCGCTTGGTGAGGATTTTCAATTGGCGAATCGCTTCCATCGCCGTCTGAACATGCCCCGGCCCGCGATAGACTTCGCAGAAAAGCGTGTATTGCGCATCCTTGGGCGGAACATTTTCCTTCACCGCCGGCGCGTTCGATGAAGCATTGTTCTTTGCCACCGGCGTCTGACCTTGGTCTTGCGCCGGCGCAGTAATCCCAGCCGACGGATTATCCTGCGGCGGCGGGTTATTACCCGTGCAGGACCCGGCCACAAGAGCCGCGGCGGCCATCAACAACATGCCTGGCAGTTTCATAGGTGCCTCCGCTCGATGAGACGGCATTCTAACAATTGAGGGATGGAATGTCGCTGGCAAGCTCGAAAAGAGCCGCGCACGAAGAAACTATGAAAGCCGGGCCTCGCGGGCGGCGGTGCTGAGGGGACTTTGTCCCGCACGAGCTTTCTCACGATAAAGTGAGTTGCTCAAGTACCAGCCGCCCAACTTGGAGA